>Ga0076113_101_pt1 | contig 110906 bp, 109 predicted proteins | sample RifGroC2_FD_67670 | JGI IMG/M metagenome (GOLD analysis project Ga0076113, IMG submission 67670) | Parcubacteria (Magasanikbacteria) bacterium GW2011_GWC2_37_14
TATTCAAATCTTTTCGTGTTTCAGAACATCAAACAATTTAATTCATTTGACCAACGGTGTGGATAGATTTGGGGCTCATCTATTGATTGGAAAAGACTGTGTTGTCCAGTTTTAGTCAATAACATTTACCACTTACGTCTTACAGATAGCCTATACTATTTTACGCCTCGCCAATAATTTTAATATTTTTAAAACGATATTTAGAAATTAGCTCGTAAACAGTTTTTAGTAAGATTAAAATAATTGCACCAATATAAAAATTGCCCATAAAAAACATTCCAAAAAAAACCACCAAATGTAAAATAATCACTTTGGGTATTGGTTTAGAGTATTGATCAGCCGGTGAAATTAACTTATACTTTTCCTGTTTTAGATAGTCAAAATAGTATTCTAACCAGTATTCAAACATAAAAACATAAATCAACCACCAATATTCAAAAATAAAAAAATAACGTTTAAAAACAAACATAATTGAAATTCCGTAAATAAATAAAAATGCGCTATAAGTTATAATTGATTGCCAGACCAAATCACTTCGTTTATAACTACTTATTGGTTTTCCATTCAGACTGCCTTGGCCAAATATTTCTTTACCTTCTGCTCGAGATACCTTTAAAACATTAAAAAAACACAATATAACCATTTCTAACCAATAAATTGGCACAATGTCTTTGATATTCCAATTAAAAAATAATATTCCAACCAAAGGAATAAGATTGGTAATAATTATTACTGTCATGCCCAGCAGGCGATTTTTTGATGTCATAACATTGTCCATATTACTTCCAATTCAAGTACGTTACAGATAATTGTAAAACCGTAGCAAAAGACACCCAAAGCAAATATGGAATTTGTATATAAGCAATCCAGAGAATTCCTGGCTGACCAATAATAGATAATTTTAACGAAGCCAAAACAATTGCAATAATTGCCCAAATTAATGTGCCTAACACCAGTATGATATCCAGGGCAGCCAAAAGATTGTTTTGCAAACCAAATTGAATTGGCGAAAAAGCCAAATTAAAAACAATATTTAAAGCAAAAGGCAAAGCCACGAGCCAAGACAATTTACCCTTAAAAGTTTTATAAAAAACTGTGCCAAAAGAAATGGCAATTAGTACATACAACACGCTCCATACCGGCCCAAAAATCCACCCTGGTGGCGCCCAGGAGGGTTTTATTAATGTTTGATACCAAGTGTAGGTGGTCATAAGGTTATATTTGATTAAATATATCAATTTTTATTAAGATAATCCTTTATTCTTTCTCTGTCTTCATTTGTTTTATCACCCTTAAAATATAATTCAATAAAATCAATACTAATAAATTCCACTTTTTCACAATTTCTAAATTGGGCGTAAATAACTCTTAAACTATTTCCTTTTAACGCTCGGCAAAACAATCTGGCTTTAATTATCCTAAAATTATTATTTTCAGTTAGAATAGCAAAATTTTTATTTGCTTTAATATCAATTTCGACAAATCTTTTTTTAAAATTTTCTAAATCGTCAAACAAAGTCCTGTATTTACGAAACAATTTTTTAAAATCTTTCTTAAATTCTGGAGTTTCATTACAATTTATCATCATACTCTCTCACAGAATATTTATCATCACGATAAAAAACACTCTCATAATCAATTTTTTCACCATCTTTATGAGTCTTCCATGGAATATCACCGTGAGAATATTCACTTAATTCCTTGGCACTTTTGTCTGAAAGTCGATGTAAGACGTCGTCTATCAACGTAAGTTCTTGACCGGATAAACAACTCAAATCAGGTGATGTTCGAGGCAAGTATTTTCTTTGTTCATATTGAAAATATTTACTCTTAACAGCTTCCACCTGTCCTTGTTTTTCCATTTGATCAATTATTTTTTTAAACTCTATTGGAGTAGGACCATAATGATTTTTGATATAAGTGGCTCCAATCAATTGTTCTTCATATTTTTCATAATAATCAAAATCAATAAAATAGAGAAGTTTATATAAAGCTGTTTCGCCGATATTGGCTTTGGCGCCAACTTTATCTAAAATATACAACAAAACTTGCTTAAATTTTTCTAGATTCTTTTGTGGAACATTAATTCTAATATCGATTTTTTTATTTTTCTTCTTAGTTTTGTTTTTTTCTGTAAAAACTTGGTACTCCGTGGGTGAAACCATATTTAAAAAATCTTCTAAACTTAAACTAAAAATAGCGGACAATTTCTCGGCTTCACTAACAGTCAACTCGCGTTCGCCCTTTTCTATTTGCATGTAAGTAGGACGAGAAATAGTAAGTTCCTCGGCCAAATACTCTTGCGATAAAGAGTTTTCTTTTCTTAGCTTGATAATGTATTGTGATAATTGTTTAGACATAAAGTATTGCATTTTACTACATTTTACATTATATCATTGTCAAAATGTTTGTCAAGTGGATAAGTAAAAATATTTGACATTTACATAACATCTTGTGCTGAACCAAATTTCGACCATTTCGGTGACATCAACGAAATGGTTGTGGATAATTTCCCTGCTATAAAATTAATTTAAAATTTTACCCGGATTAAATTCAATTTTTCCTTCCTCGATAATTTCTTAATTTTGCTTTCGGCTTTGGATGCCAAAGACCGATTCTTAAACTTTTTGGAATACACAACTTTTACTGGCCTTCTAGCCCTGGTATATTTAGCACCCAGTTTTGACGAATTATGCTCCCCCACTCTTCGCTCCAAATCTACTGTAATACCAGTATACAATGTTTTGTCCGCACATTCTAGAATGTAGAGGTGATACATATTAAAGCTCCGAGTCTTAAAAAGTTTAATAGATTTTTGTGTTAAGAATTAAGTCCTTAATACAACTATTTTATCACACCCAACATAAAAAACAATCCCGTTTGAGACGGGATTGTTGTAATATATTTGTTGAAAATCTTAACGTTTTCTCCATTGATGACCACGACGAGCTTTGTGACGACCAAATTTCTTTCTTTCTTTGGCCCGAGAATCGCGGGTTAAAAATCCTTCGGCTTTTAAAACAGGTTTAAGTTCTTCATTCCATTTTAGCAAAGCCCGAGCAATACCATGGCAAACAGCACCAGCTTGGGAATTTACCCCACCACCTACTACTCTAACAGATACATCTAAACTTTTTTCCTTACCCACCAAAACTAATGGAGCCAAAACTGTATTTTGCCACAATTTTAAAGGAAAATATTTTTCCAAAGGTTTTTCGTTAACAACAATTTCGCCTTTGCCAAGTTGTATGCGTACCCGAGCCGCAGAAGTTTTTCTACGTCCCAAGGCTCTAATAATTGAATTGTCTACTTTTTTTCCTACCACCATATTAAGCTTTAATAGTTAATCTCTTCATCATCTCTACGCGTAATTTATTTTTTGGCAACATGCCATTTACTGCGTGACGAATTACTTTTGCTGGATCGCTTTCAAAAACCTTCTTCATTGGTGTGCGTTTTATACCACCAGCATGCATGGTATGATGATAATAATCTTTTTGTACCAATTTGCGACCAGTAAATTTTAATTTACTAGCATTTATTACCGTTACCGAAGCTCCAGCATCTATGTGAGGCACAAAACCTGGTTTGATTTTGCCACGCAAAGCCATAGCAATGGCAGTAGCCACTCGGCCACAAGCTTTGTCTGTAGCGTCAATTTCAATTTTTTGTCTTTTAATTTGATTCATATTTATACAAATTCAATCCGGGCTACCTCGGCCGCATCATTTGGTCTGCGAGCCATTTTAATAATTCTGGTATAACCACCCCGGCGGTCTTTATAATTAGGTGCAACTTCGTTGAATAAACGGTTTACAGCTTTTTCAGTATATAAAAATTTTAAAACGTTTCTGCGAGCTGCTAAATCATTTTTGATAGCTTTGGTAACCAAAGGTTCTACCACAGTGCGCAAAGCCTTGGCTTTGGCCAAAGTAGTTTTGATTGATCCATGCAAAATAAGACTCTCTGCTAATGAACGCATTAAAGCCTTACGTACTTGACTAACTCTTCCTAAGGTAATTTTTTTCTTTTTATGCCGCATATTTAATATTTATTTCTCTTACTTAGTGGCTTTTTTACTAACAGCTTTTTTTTCTTTAACTTTCTTTTCTGCTTTTTTTTCTTTAACTTTCTTTTCAACTTTTTTTTCTTCATTGTCTACTTCTGTTTCTGTTTTTTCTTCGGTAACTTCTACTAATTCTTCTTTTTTATTTTCTATACCAGTTTCAGCTACATCTAAGAGTAAAGCAAAATGATCCATTAAAATTCTAGTAGCTTGAGAAACAGCTTCGTGAGGAGTAATTGTACCATTGGTTTCAATATTTAATGTTAATTTTTCGTAATCAGTCACATCTCCCACGCGAGTTAATTCTACGTTGTAACCAATATCGCGAATAGGGCTATACAAAGAATCAATTAATACTGTGCCCAAATCTAAACTTTTGGAACTTTTTTCTTCTACTGGTTTGTAACCACGGCCACTACCAACAATAATTTCCAGGTCAATTTTTGCACTATCGGCAGTAACAGTAAACAATTTTAAATCTGGATTAACAATTTCTACATCGGAATTTTTGCCAAAATCTGCGGCAGTAACCACACCTTTGCCTTTTTTGTGCAAAGATAAAGTAACTGGTTCGGTAGAAAAAGAACGTACTGCCAATTGCTTTAAATTAAGAATCAAAGCGATCATGTCTTCTTGAACACCCTCAATAGCAGAAAATTCATGGACTACGCCACTTACTTTTACAGCTTCCACAGCTGCCCCTGGCAAAGAAGACAACAAAACCCGACGCAAAGCATTGCCTAAGGTTGTGCCATATCCTTGATGACAAGGGGTAATAACAACTTTTCCAACGTTGACGTTGTCCCCTTCCACAAATTCCACGGTTGTTGGTAAAAGTATATCCTCCATATAGAAAAGATAAATATTTAAATTAATTGCCTAAAAAGGCAAAAAAAATTAACGAGTAGAATAATATTCAGTAATTAATTTAACATCAAAAACTTTTTCAAAATCAGTTTCGGCAGGTAAATTCAAAATTTTTCCTTGTTTTTTGGCAGCATCCAAAACTAACCAACTAGCCAATTCAACCTTACTCAAACGATCTTCCACGCCCTCAAAGATTTTCTTCTTAGTTTTGGTTTCGGCCAAAGTAACTTCGTCGCCGATTTTTAATAAGTGTGAAGGAATGTTGATTTTTTTGCCATTTACTTTAAACATGCCGTGATTTACAAATTGACGTGCCTGAGAACGAGTAACAGCAAAACCCAAACGATAAATAACATTGTCTAAGCGTAATTCTAATAATCGTTGTAAATTTAAACCAGAGTCACCCTTCATGGTTCTAGACAAGTCCACATAACGACGAAATTGTCTTTCACGTAAACCATAAATAAGTTTGGCTTTTTGTTTTTCTAATAATTGTTTGCCATAACTAGAATTGGCACCTGGTCTTTTTTTAGGTCCATGTACACCTGGCATTTGGCTTAAACGACGAGCAACTTTGGTAGAATTGGTTTTTAAACCCAAATTCACCCCAAAACGGCGAGCAATTTTATTTTTTGGTCCAATATATTTAGGCATAGATTATACACGACGTCTTTTTGGAGGACGGCAACCATTATGAGGAATAGGGGTAACGTCCTTTACGGACAAAACTTGAATTCCATTATTATTTAAAGCGCGAATAGCTCCTTCGCGACCACCACCAATACCTTTTACAAAAACATGAACTTCTTTTATACCAGTAGGTGCAGTAGCATCGATAACCTTTTTTACTACCTGAGAAGCAGCATAAGGAGTAGCTTTTTTTGGTCCTTTAAAACCAACCATACCAGAAGAAGCCCAACCTAGTACATCGCCATTGGAATCAGTAATACTAACAATAGTATTGTTGAAAGTAGCCTGAATATAGGCTCGACCATGGCTTACTTGTTTTACAATCTTTTTCTTTTTTGAAACGGCAGCTTTTGCCATAAATCTACCAACTTATAAAAAAATTAATTAAGTTTTTTGAGCTGATGGTTTTTTACCAGAAGTGGCAAGATTACGTTTGTTGCCACGCACAGTACGACTGTTTGTTTTACTTCTTTGGCCACGCACTGGCAAATGTTTGGTGTGGCGTGAACCACGATAACTCTTGATATCTTTTAAACGTTTGATACTACTGGCAACTTCACGACGCAAGTCACCTTCGGTTTTGTATTGTTTTTCGACAATAGTTCGAATTTTGTCTTGTTCGGCATCGGTAAGATCTTTTACTCGAACAGTGTCTTTAATCTGGGCAGCAGACAAAATTTTCTTGGCAGAATTATCACCAATGCCATAAATATAAGTAAGAGCGATTAAAACTCTTTTTTCTTTTGGAATAGATACACCGGCTAAACGCATAAATATTATTATTAAGCTGATTTTTTTCTCATTTTAGAACCCTGACGTTGTTTGTGACGAGGATTTTCGCAAATAACATAAATAGTGCCACTTCTACGCACGGTTTTACACTTTGCACATCTTGGTTTTACAGAACCACTAACTTTCATATTTCGTATTATTTTAATTATAGAACTAAAAAATACCAACCACTGCCGCAATTTAAGCGCTCGCCTCAATGACATAACAGCCTTTTCAAGAGGACTTGAGCTACACTGCACTGGTTGATACTCCTTTATTTATAATTTTAGAAACGATAATTGATTCGACCCTTGGTAAGGTCATAAGGTGTTAATTCCACCCGGACCTCATCTCCTACTCCCAAGCGAATGTGATTCATTCGCATTTTTCCCGAGAGATGAGCAATTAGCTCATGGCCGTTTTCCAATTTAACGCGGAAAGTGCCGGCAGGTAATAATTCTTCAATTCTACCCCGCATTTCCACTACATCAATTTTTGACATGAAATTTTTATATCTGGCACTATTTTACACTAATAAATTAGGCTTGTCAAGAAGCCAATAGCACCTTAACTGTGAATAAGTATTGCTTTAATTCTACGCACCCCAGCGCTGCATGCTTCTTCTTTGGTAATTTTAAAATGCCCCATCACACCAGTATTTTGTACATGGGGCCCACCACAAAATTCAATACTAAAATCAGCAATTTTGTAAACTTTAACTACTTCACCATACTTACTTAAATCAAACGAACGCACAGTAACCAAATCTTTGGCTTGATCTTTTGGCAGTTCTTGCATTTGCACGGTAATATTTTCCGCAATTTTTTGATTAACCAAATCTTCTACTACTTTAATTTGTTCAGCAGTTAATTTATCTGGCCAATTAAAATCAAAACGTAAACGCTCAGCAGTAATATTACTGCCCTTTTGTACAATATCAGCCCCCAACACTTGTCGTAAAGAAGCAAGCAAAAGATGTGTAGCGGTATGATATTTAGTAGATTGTTCCGAAGTGTCAGCTAGTCCCCCTTTGAATTTTTGTTCAGCACCAGCGCGTGAAAGTTGTTGGTGCTTAGTCATTTCTTCATTAAAAGAATTTATATCAACCGTTAATTTATTTTCTGTTGCCAATTCAATGGTCATTTCCAAAGGGAAACCATATGATTGAAATAAATCAAAAGCTTCTTTACCAGAAATAGTTTTACCAGCTTCACTACCTAACAAAATATATTGACTAAACATTTTAATCCCCTTTTCCAAAGTCTCTCTAAATTTTGTTTCTTCTTTTTCTAATTCATTTAAAATAAAATCTTTTTTCTGTAACAATTCTGGATAAGCCTGGCTGTATTCATCAATATAAATTTTGGCAACCTCTACACAAAAATTATTATTAATTCCCAAATCTCGAGCATAACGCACCGAACGACGAATCAACCGCCGAGTAAAATAACCCTGGTCTCTGTTTGAGGGTACGGCTTGGTCACTAATCAAAAATGTTGCCGCCCGTAAATGATCCAAAATTACCCGAAAAGCATAAATAATTTTTTCGTTTTCATTATAACTATGTCCGGATAATTTTTCTAATAATTTAATTACACTTGCAAACAAATCAATTTTAAACATGTCGGGATTATTATTCAAAGCTGCGGCCATTCTTTCTAATCCTCCACCAAAGTCAATATTTTTTTGTTTTAATTCTTCAAAACCCATGCGAGTTTTTTTGTATTGCATAAAAACATTGTTGCCAATTTCCATAAAACGGCCACAATCGCAATTTACATGACAAGGTTCACTACTCCATTTGGAATTTTCATGTAATTTTAATTCTGACCCAAAATCCCAAAACATTTCACTATCTGGTCCACCCGGTTCTCCGAGTGGCATATTTTCTGGCACCCCAGCCCTGCTCCACCAATTTTTCTTAGCATCATAATAAAAAATTCTACCATCCTGCATACCATCTCGTTCGGAATTTTCTACAATCTTGGCCTCAAGGCCAACAGTTTTAAATTTTGCTTTCCACAATTCTGCTGCTTTTTCGTCTCGTGAAATAGCAAAACTGTCTGCCCCACTAAAACAAGTAACATATAATTTATTTGGGTCTAGACCAATTTCTTTAATTAAAAATTCAAACATCCACTCAATCTGTTCTTTTTTAAAATAATCTCCCAAAGACCAATTACCAAGCATTTCAAAAAAAGTTGTATGACGATTATCACCCACATCATCAATGTCCTGACTACGAAATGATTTTTGTGAATCACAAATTCTTGTTCCCAAAGGATGACGCTCACCAAGTAAATATGGCACCATTGGTTGCATACCCGAACCAGTAAACAAGGTTGTAGGATCATTTTCGGGAATTAATGATGCCGAAGGAATAATTGTATGACCTTTGCCACCAAAAAAAGATCCACCTTTTGCGGAAAAAAATTCCAAATATTTTGTACGTAGTTCATGTGAAGTGATCATAGACCAATACTATTTATACTATTTAAAGCACGTTGTGCGCCTAAATTAAAATGAGACAAAGAAATCATTTGTGAATATAGACGATTGCGCTTGTGATTTAATTCAGCACTATACCAAGGGGCTAGAGTATGGATATTACTTTTGTCAATTATCCCAGGGTCAACTACCTCTTTCCGATTAACTTCTAACGGTTCTACTTTTTTTAAACCAATATATTGATTAAGTCTTACTATTTCAGGAATAGAATCGGCTGATAAACTAAACATTAGATAGCGCAAATCCATTTTTTTATTTTCTGTTAAAAAACGATCAATATTTTTCTTGGCAATTATTGCATCAACATTTAACGAAGCCACCAATGTAAAGACTACTAGACTGAGAATTAAACCACCATAAAAAAACTTTCTAAATGAATAATTAGTAATAATCGCTAGTCCTAAAGTAAAATATACTACTCCAGCAAAATAAATAAACCATTCCACGTATAATCTTAAAGTGGTATAGCCATATTCCGCTTGATACAAATTCATGCGTTTTAAGGCCGAAAGGGCAATGACAAAAATTTGTAAAATTAACAATAGTTTTAAGGCACTAACAAAATTGTTTTTTCCGTGATGAGCTGAGGAATGATAAAAAACCAAGAGCAAAATGGCCGAAAAAATCATTACCCAAACCAATTGAAAAAATCCACTGCGAGCATATTCGGCAAAAGTTAGACCATTACTGATTACAAAATCATGTGCGCCAAACAAATATTTAATTTGAATAAATACAAATATTGCAAACAAGATATTTACTGATAACAAAACTACCGAGGCAATCGTAAAAGAAATTTTTTGTCTAATTTTTATACCATCTTTGAGTGCATTTTCGTGACTGATCAAAGTATAGAAAAAAGCACTAGCTAAAAAAGTTAAAATTATGGTTCTAATTATTTGCGCTACAAGGTGAAAATCCAGATCAATATTTATCCGAAAGATTCTTTCTAAACCACTGCTAAATACTTTGTCCGCACCAGCAAACAACAAAGTGAACAGTAAAAGTACTGGGGCCGCTACAATTAAACCCACAGCCACTTGTTTATAAATTTCACTATGTTTATCTTCTTTTTTCCAACTAAATAAATCACCAAACACTAATCCCAAATTTTTTATTCCCACAAAAACATTTTTTACAACTGGAATATTTTTAAAATAAAAAACAAATTTACTTTCGTTGCGCACGGTTAAAACAATTGCAAAAAATATTACCAAAACAAAAATAACCAAGGGTAAAAAATATACTACCAAAGCATTATTATAAAGCATTAAATCAAATGCCAAAATATAAATAGGTACCAAAAGCCATAAAGCCCAACGATTATTTAAATGATTAGTATATTTGGTTAAAGACGCAAAACCTAAACCTAAAAAAACAATCATTAAAAACACTCCCATTCCCCAACTTTCTGACTGCACGACTAATTGTTCGAATAAAATCGCCGCTAGTAATGCCAAAGCAACGTAGGCAAGACGAATAAAACGTGGGTTTTTAATAGCCATAACATTAAAATAAAATATTTATTATTTAATTACTCCCCCGCCCCAGCCTTCGCTAAAGCTACGGCCGGCAAGCACACATTTACTTTATCACCCCACCTCCCAAACACTCGTTGTTCTTATAAAAAACTGCGAATTGACCAGGAGTGACGGCGCGTTGGGGGTGGGTGAAATGAACCAATAACCCCCCTCGCCCCCCTTTATTAAGTGGGGAAACGACACAGTCTTGCAACTGTTGGCGATGACGGAGACGTACTTTACATTTTAATGGCCCGCCTTCGCTAATGCTTCGTCGGGTAAATTCATTAATCCAATTAACATTATAAATAATAATCTCTTTTTTGTACAATAAAGGGTCATTTTCAAAACCAACAATTAATATATTTTTCTTGATATTTTTATCAATTACAAAATATGGCTGGGTGTCTGTCCTTCTCTTTCCAAGAGAAGGTGGTCGAAGGCCGGAAGAGTTTGCCGGAGTCTTGGCGGGCCTCGGCAACTCCCCCTGAACCCCCTCCCTGCCTGCCGGCAAGGCAGGTTGGTAAGAGAGGGACACCCCGATGCGTTCACCAATAGTATAAAAAGGTAAGCCAGTATGTTCACCAACTGCTCCCACTCCCCCTACCCCCTCTCGGGCAGAGGGGGACAATAAAATTTTCCCTTGTTTAGCTTTTACTTTATTTTTTAAAAAATCACGCATTGGTACTTCGCCAATAAAACAAATTCCCATACTTTCTTCTTTTTCGGCCGTTGGCAATTTAAATTTCTTGGCTAATTTTCTTACTTCGGGTTTGGTATATCCACCTATTGGAAATAAAACTTGGCATAATTGTTCTTGATTAAGTTGATGAAGAAAATATGTTTGATCTTTGTTGTCGTCTTTGGCTTGTAATAAAGAAATATTAGCCTGCCCTGGCGCAGCAAAGCGAAGCCGGGCATAATGACCAGTCGCGATTTTCTCAAATCCCATTTTCTTAGCTTTCTCCAACCAAAAACCAAACTTTACAAATTTATTACATAAAATATCGGGGTTCGGAGTGCGACCAGTAGAATATTCTTTATACATGTAATCCAAAACAAATTTTTTGTACTCTTTAACAAAATCCCAGCGTATCAAAGGAATCCCCAAATGTGCGGCTACTCGCAAGGCGTCTTGATAATCTGGCACCCAACAGGGCTCCGCTACGCTGCGCCCTGTAAACTCTCCACTGCGCCCTGTAAACTCAGAACTCGAACCTGCCAGGCGCAATTCGGAAAATGGAGCCTGGTAATTTACCGCAAACATACCAGTAACATCATAACCTTGTTCAACCAAAAGAGCAGCAGCAACTGATGAATCAACACCGCCACTCATTGCTACAAGTATCCTTCGACTTTGCTCAGGATGAATTTTTTCTTTTTTTACAGTCATAATTAATCCACGCGTTCAATATTGGCACCTAATAATTTTAAACGACTAACTAAATCTTCGTATCCACGTTCAATAAAATGAATATTGTTAATCTCAGTAGTATTGTCGGCAATCAAAGCGGCTAACACTAAAGATACACCCGCTCGAATATCGGTCGCTGTTACTTTGGCGCCACTAAATTTTATTTCACCTTTAATATTAGCTACTCGCTCGTCAACCACAATTTCGGCCCCCATACGATCTAATTCTGGTACTAACATAAAACGATTAGAAAAAATTGTTTCATTTACTTCACTTGCTCCGGCAATTAAACTAAGAAGCACCATCATTTGCGGTTGCAAATCTGTGGGAAAACCAGGATGAACAGCTGTCTCTATTTTTGTATTTTTTAATTCATTAATATTGCCTCTAACAGACAACAAATTTTCTTCTTGTGTAAATTTTACACCCATCTCTTCCAATTTAGCAATAAATCCAGGTAAATCTGACAAATTAACATTTTTTATTTTTACCTTCCCGCCAGTAATAAGAGACATAATAATATAAGTGCCAGCTTCTATTCTATCGGGCATAATTTCATATTCACAAGCCTGTAATTCTTTTACACCAATAATAATTATTTTATCACTACCTAAACCTTCAATTTTGGCCCCCATTTTAATTAAAAAATTTCCCAAGTCAACTATTTCTGGTTCTTTGGCTGCATTATTTATAATCGTCTGTCCACTAGCAAGGACTGCTGCCATCATAACATTTTCGGTAGCACCTACACTTGGAATTTTTAACTTAGTAACTTCTACATCTACTTCCGCACCAGTTAAGTTGTTACCATCCAAATTTACAAAACCATGCTCAGTGTTAACTTGCACGCCCATTTTTTCAAACGCTCGCAAATGTTGGTCTACAGCTCTAGCACCAAGCGCACAACCACCAGGCATAGCGACTTTGGCTCTTTTCTCTTTACCAATAAGAGGTCCGGTAATAGTAAAAGAAGCGCGCATTTCACTCACTAATTCATATGGCGCTTCTACCGAAGTAAGGCCATTATTAATTATTTTATAAGTATCATTATTTAATTTTTCAACTTTTAAACCTAAATATTCCAAAAGTTTTACCATTGTAGAAACATCACTCAAATTTGGGACATTGTTTAAAATAAATTCACCCTTGGCTAAAATTGTGGCACACATAATCGGCAATACCGCGTTTTTCGCTCCTTTTACACTAATTTCTCCAGCTAATTCTGCCCCGCCTTTAATTATAAATTTTGCCATAAAAACTTGCTTTTATTAATAAAATACGCTATTATTCTATCGTAAAACTAGAGAAATAGCAAATTATGACCTATTTACACACTTGGCTTACTAGACAAGTACGAATTAGCATTATGCTTAGCTTATTTGCTATTTTTTTTATTGTTTCCCCTACTGTTTTAATGTATACCGCAGGCTACCGTTTTGACTGGGCCACCAAACAATTAAAACAAACTGGGGTGATTAGTATAGATATTTTACCAAAAGACGCTCAGATTTATTTAAATAATGTATTACTTGAAGAAAGTTTACCGATTCGTTTACCAAATTTGGCTCCTGGCACTTATACGGTAAGATTTTCCGCCAGTGGTTATCAAGACTGGCAAAAAGAAATCACTGTAGAAAGTAAAAAAACCAGTTACTTAAAAGATATTACTTTATTTAAACAAACTACTCCTACAAAAATTAGCGAAAATGATTTTTCTAATATTTATTTTTCTCATAATGCCGAATATGCTGTTACCACACTTAATCCCAAAAATAAAAATGAATATAATTATCAACTTAATTTACTTAATTTAAAAAATAACAATAATCAAGAATTATTAAATATAGAAAGCAATACCCAACCAACAATTTCTTGGTCTACGGAATCCAATTTGGTTTTAATTTATACTTTTTTGAAAAATAAATATAATTTAAAAATTGTTAACCCCGACTATGCCAACGAAACTCAAAACTATGAATTTAATGAGCCTATAGAAAACTGGCAATGGTCTAATAATTCTGCGCTTTATATATACAGCAATGATGGCATTATAATTTTGAACAACAATACTAGCCAAGAAATATACAATAACACCTCTAGTTTATGGTTTATAGATAGCGAAGAAAAACTTTGGACGATTAATAATAATGTTTTAAGAAAAAATAATTTGGCAGAAATAAATTTGGGTAATAATTTAGAAATTAAAAAAATCATCAACATTAATAAAGACCAAGTATTACTGCAATTGAATAATGAATTTTTAGCGATTGAATTAAATAATAAAGAATTGAAACACAATGTGCCCGCACAAAATATATATTTTAACACTGGGACCAATGAATGGTTGGTCTATTCACCATGGGAATTGTGGTCTGTATATCAAAATGGAACAACAGCACTTTTAACCCGCACTAGCGAAAGCATGGGAGAGATTTTACCCTTAGATAATTTTGGTTTACTTCTTATTCATTCCAACAACAAATTACTGGGCTTTAATCCCGGCTATTATCTTACTCACGAATTATTAAAAGATGCTGAAATAAAAGAACTAGGAGTAAATTTAAATTTGGATTTAAGAAAAATTTTCTTCTCTGGCAAATTTGCCGATCAATCTGGCCTTTTTTCTTTGGAATACTAAGTTTTATTTTTTCTGGCGAAAATAGCAAATGCTAAAAAATAATTTTCTAGCCAGCTACTAGAAGCTAAATAATGACCACTTTGAAGAAAATTATCACAAATAACTTCACGTAAACGTAGAAGTTCATTTCTTTTATTATTTTGCCAACGCGAATCAGTAATACTTAAATCCAACAATTCCAAAGTTCTCTCCAAGGCCAACAAAGCTTCGGAGTTTTTATTCTTTGTTTGCCAAGCAGTCACTCTACCAAACTCACTACCCACATTTCCTAATTGCTCGGCCAAACTTAAATTTTGCCAACGTTCGGCAGTGTTTTGATGCCACATAATCAAACGATTAAACTTTGGATGATTTCTTTAATACTATTTTGTATTTCTTTGCTTTCTATATTCATAGAGCGATTATTTTGTGCCGGACGAATATTTATTAAAGAATGAAATTCAATAAAATTTTCTGGACTTTGCTCTGGATAAATATTAAAACCCCACAAATTTGCTTGTACCGAACCATTGGCCAAAAGAATTTCTTCGGCATCGGCGTGCATTTCTCCACCCAAGGCAATTATTTTCCGCTCAATATCTGCCACACCTTTAACCATATCTCCAAAAGTTTCGCTGGCTAATTTTTTTATTTCGGCTAAATTTATTTTTTTATTTACAATAATAATATTTTGCATATATTACAATAATACACTATCCACTTGACAAAAGCAAGAAAATGTGCTATAATATTACGTTATTGCTAGAGTGGCGAATTTGGCTTAGTTAAGCTATTTTCATCCCAAGCAATATAGAGTGAACCTTACAATTTAGTTGAGTTTACAGTGTCATCAAGCGTCATTCCCGCGAAGGCGGGAATCTATATTTCATTGTAAGATCTCCGCCTGCGCGGAGATGACGCCAAACAAACGCACCAAAGGGTGTCTAAATTCTTATCTTTGTACAGGTAAGAACCTAGATGCCCTTTGGTCGAGGGGGCTTCATTCGCTCGGAAATCCCGAGCACGAAAATTTCGACCACGAACCACCATGGGAGAGACAGATGACGAAGGGATACCAGTACCCCTACCGCACGAAATTGTGGGACCCGATGAGCGTGCGCCTGATCGAAGTGCCAACCGACGCGGTCGGCTGCGTCATTCGCGGCCGCCACGCCGAGCCGGTGCGCGTGGGCCCGGACCACGCGCGCTCCCTGACGCCCGATGGCATCGCCATGGCCATGACGGTTCAGATCCAGTACAGGGCGCTCATCGGCTTCCTGGGGAAGCACTTCGCCGAGCCGGCCTACTGGGCGTCGAACGCGGTGCGCTCAATCGTGAGCACGGCCCTGGCCACCGGGGCCGAGGTGGTGGAGCAGGACTCCCTGCTCAACTTGACGATCTCTATCGCCAAGGCGCCTGACCCCGAGGGCTGCCACGCCAACTTCCACGAGCACTGCGTGGCCAAGGGCATCAAGCTGGGCGAGATGTTCCGCTGGGTCACGGAAGATCCGGCGCGCTTCGGCGACCAGCCCGTGGAAGAGGCGCTCGCCAAGTGCAACGCCTTCAACACCAAGCTGATCGCGACCAGCGGCAACGAGGGACGATTCAAGGTCACTTTCGACCACGAACCGGCCAACTCGCTGTGGGCGAGGAGGAACGGCGTCTCGTTGGACGATCTAGGCCTGGACGTGCTCCAGGCCTACATCATCTTCCTGGGTGGACCGCACGGACACGTCCTCAGTGTCCAGAAGTTCTACCCGGACACCACCGCGACCCTGCCGGTCGTCTCCGCCACCTCGCGCTGATTCCCACCGCCACCTCTCACCTCTCTCGCCCCCTGCCACGTCGTCGTCAGACTTTACGTGGTCTCACGGGCACAACTCAACATCAAGGTTCGCTCTCAACCCCCGTGGTTCACACCCGGGGGAAGAGACTAATTCAATCATTTATAAATGATTGAATTACTTCACACAAAATCCACCAAAAAGGTGGATTTTGTGTTTTTGTCTGACCCCTCCTTACGAAGGAGGGGTGACTTCGACCTTCGCAGGTCGGAGACGGGGTGGTTAGAGTTTGTTAAGATATTTACAGGTGTTATAAATATCCTCAATAGTTTCATGTAGATATCTAAATACCTGTTCTGAAGTATATCTGTTTATGGTGAGTCCAAGTGATTTTAAATAATTTTCTTTTTTAATATCTTTTTCTTGCACTAGTTCATCTTCATGAGTACTACCATCCACTTCTATAGCTAGTTTTAGTTGTTGACAATAGAAATCTACGACTACATTGCCAACCCCACATTGACGACGAAATTTATAACCTAATTGTCTATTTGATAAGTGTTTCCACAAAACTGTTTCACTCTTGGTTGGCTGATTCCTTAAAATCTTTCTTAGTTTGGTTTTTGTTTTTTGATTGAAAATTTTTGTCATACTTAACCACCTCCCCCCGACTGCGACGTCGGGGTACTCCTCCTTCGTAAGGAGGAGTCAATGAACAAATACGTAATTTTATTTAAATAAAATTTCTCTTTTCAACTCCCCCAACTCCTTGTACAACACTGTTTTCACACCCAACTTTTTTGCCTCGGCCATATTTATTAATTGATCATCAACCATCATTACTTCATTTGCTTTTACTTTATAACGATTAAAAAGATAAAGCATGGTAACCTTGCTCGCTTTAGGTAATTTTAATTCCCAAGTATTAATAATATTTTTGCCAAAAATTTTTTTTAATTCCGGAAAAATATTATTAATGTCTTTAAATTGTGGTCGGGTATTTTTGGATAATAGCAAAGTCTTAATCCCCCGCCTGCCATGCCGGCTTAAGGCAAAATTTGTTTATTCAAACCAAAAGTTGAATAATGAATTTGTTTTAATTCTTTGCCAGTAATTGATATGTTTAAAGCTTTGACCGCTTTTTCCCAAGCAGACTTTTGACTTATCTTTCTTTCAGCAGCTTCATTAAAAAATCCATATATAATTTTATAAGCATGTTTCTCATTAATTTTAAATCTCTTGGCTACTTTTTTTGCAGTAAACGGATAACCACCAGTAATTACTACTCCGTAAGCATCAAAAATAATTAATTTGATCATAATTTGTCATCCTGAATTTACCTGCCTATCGGCAGACAGGTTTCAGGATCTTTCATAAAATAATATTTATTTAGTAAGTTAGATTAAGGGATAGATGCTGAAACAAGTTCAGCATGACAGCTTTCTCACTATCCCATGGCTTGCATCTACTTCTACCAAATCACCATCTTTTAAGACTTGAGTGGCCATTTTGGTGCCGACCACGCAAGGAATATAAAGCTCACGAGAAACAATAGCCGCATGGCAAATAATACCGCCTAAATCAGTAACAATGGCCACAGCTTTTTTTATAGCTGGCATAATATCTGGACTAGTGGCATAAGAAACCAAAACATTCCCCTTCTCCATTTTGTTAATTTCTTTTGGTGAATTAATAATTTTTACAATACCACGCACTTTGCCCACGCTAGCACAATCACCCACAAGTTGATTTACTTTTTCGGTCTTTTGCTTAATAAATTTTATTTGTTTAACAAAATCTTTGGCTTTTTTGCCTTCGTAAGTCACCCTAGTTTTAGTAGTGCTAAATTGAACTGCAAAAATTCTTTCATTTAAAATATGCTCATTTGGGCCTTTATTTTTTAACAAATTTTTTAATTCCCAAGAATATAATCTATTTATTTGGCTCATAGACAACTGTTGTCGTCTAGCCACTTCTCGTAATAATTTTTGCAACACATAACAACTGTAATATTGAACATCTTTGCGATAAGATTTTGAATAAACAAAACGCTGGGCCAATTTAAACAATTCTTGAAATTCACTGCGAATTTCCAGATCTTTAATATAATTCTTTTGCGCTCGAATAATTTCTTGTTTTTTATTGGCAATTTTCTTTAATTCTTCTTCGGGATTTGTTTTTTGTTGCAATAAGCGAATAAGGGAATCTACAAAATAATCAATCCCCCACTCTGGCCCCATATACATAAAAGGCAACCAACAATATTTTTCATAATGATTTTTTAAAGCTAACCAAGATTTTTTATCTACCAATTGCCAAGTACTTATTACTTTTTGTAAATCATTGCGAAGCAAAAAATTTACCAATTTTTTATTTTGTTTGATCTTTTGTAAAAGTTTTAACAAATCAATAGTTTCTTTTTGCGCAAAAGTTTCGGTTGTAGGAGTAGTGAGAATACTAAAAACATCACCCACTGAGATTTTTAATTTATTTGCTTGAATTTTTTGCTTAAGATAATTATTTAAATGATTGGAAAATAAGTTTTTTTCAAAATCTACTAATACTATTGGCCAACCAGCACACCAAGTATTGTGCAATCCCTTAAACCATTCTGCCCCGAGTTTGGCCAAATCCTTATCAGAAGTATTTTTTAAATTTATTTTTTCCAATTTTTGTGAAAAAACAAAAAACTTGTGAGCATTGTTTAATGTTAATTCATCCGTCTTTATTCCCCATTCAGGATTACTAATAATTTTATTAAAAATCTCATTTGTACAAACACGTAAATCTTCCAAACGATAATAATACAAAAAATCGTCATTTTCAAAAATATCCAGAGTGTCACCCGGATTAGTTTTTAAATGATGAATACTCTTAAAATATTTATTCACCAAAATAGAATCAGCCAAACAAAAATGAAAAAATGGCGCCCGTGGTATGCGCTCTAAAAGAAAAAAACTAGGTGATTTTTTTGACATAAAATTAATTAGCTTCACTAATAATATTAACTAGACCCTTGTTTGCATCTACTTCTACTTCGTCTCCATCCTTTAATATTTGCGTACCTATTTTGGTACCTATAACGCACGGGATATTTAACTCACGCGAAACAATAGCAGCGTGGCAAGTAATACCACCAACATCTGTAATAATTGCTTTGGAAATTTTCATTAGTGGCATCATGTTAGGATTGGTGGCATAGCTTACCAAAATATCATGAGCATAAAATTTTCCATAATCCTTTTGGTCTAACACAACTTTTACCACACCTCTAACCTTGCCAGGACAAGCACATTCACCAATTAGTACTTTTAAATTTTTATCTATAACCAACTTTTCTAAATTATCCCTATACTTTTGTGCTTCATCACCAGCAAATAATTTTACTTTTAAATTTTCACAAGCATAAACGGATAACTTTATTCTCTTATTAACCAAATTATAATCAACTTCTTTTTTGTTTAATAAGATTTCACTTAATTCTTCTATTGATAAGTAATGAGCTTGGTGAGCACTAAGATAATTTCTTTTACCTATTTCTGTAAGTAACAAATGATAAGAATAGTTTCCGCAATATTCAACATCTTTTCTGATCGCTTTTGAAAATCCCAATTCCCTTATTAACCAAACAAGATGCATCTCATATTTATTTAAAAGCAATTCCTTTTCCCAAAATTTCTGAATTTTGCTAAAATCTTTTTGATTTTTTCTAATATCTACTTCTAAATCAAAAGGATCCTTACGAACTAGTTCTATTGTTGATTGTATTATATCTTCTAAAGATAATAATGGCCCTTCAAAACCAAAACTTAACCATTTATATTTATCCCAATGCTTAAACAAGATTTCTTTTAATCCAATGTAATTGTCTAAATCACGACTAATTTGGGAAAAATCATTTTTAAAAAATTCATCCCATTTTTTGTTCTTAACAATTTTTTTAGCAATTAATAATAATTCATCACGTTCTTTTACTAAATAAGTTTTTTTATTATTAGTGGATAAAATTTGAAACAACTCCTCTGTACCTATTCCTAATTTTAGCTCATTTACTTTAGATTTTAACAACAGTTTTACTTTTTTGGATAAAAGTTGATGTTCATATTCAACAAACGAAATTAATACGCCCCAAGAAGCTAATTTTAAAAATAAATCTCTAAAATCAATAATTAAATTATTTAAATTACCATCTGTTTGTTTATTTAAATCCAAATTAATTACTTTTTTAGAAAAATCATAAAATCTATCAAGAAAAATAGTTGTATTTTGTAAAACTTTCTGTGAATATACTTTATCTTCCAAATGACTCAAAATATACTTACCCGCTTTATGGTAATCTTGCCAATGTATACCTTGTGTCAATTCACCATTATTCCTTAGCTCTACGAAATGATCAACTGCCGCTGTGCGACCGCAGGTTTTAGCAAAAAATGCGCCTGTAGCTTGAATATGGTAGGCATATGGAAACAAATTGGCGTTATATTGTTGATTAAGTATTTTCCATTTACGCATATTATTTTGTCATCCTGAATTTACCTGCCTATCGGCAGACAGGTTTCAGGATCTTTCTTAAAATAATATTTATTTAGTAAGTTAGATTAAGGGATAGATGCTGAAACAAGTTCAGCATGACAGCTTTATTACATCTCCATTATTACCATCAACTTTTACTAAATCATTATCTTTAAAAATCTTAGTCGCAACTTTTGAACCGACCACACAGGGTTTTTTCATCTCGCGTGCCACAATCGCTGCATGACAAGTAATGCCACCAATATCAGTGACAAAAGCACTGGCTTTTTTCATGGCTGGTAAAAAATCAGGTGAAGTTTGAACAGCTATTAAAATATCTCCCTCTGCTACTTTATCAATATCCTTGGCTGTTAAAACCACCTTGGCCTTGCCAGTTGCTTCACCAATATAGGCAACCATACCATGAACCGAAGTAGTATTAATATTAAATTCCTCTTGGGCTACGTTTTCTGCCAAATATTTTTCAGCGGCTTTTCCCGTTAAATAAAAAAACTTTTTACCTGGTTCCTCTATACAAACACAATGTTGTTTTCTTCCGGCAACTGGTAAATCCTGTATATCCAACTTACCAGCCAAAATATCCAAAAGTTCATACAAACTACAGCGATGTAAATTTACTTTGGAAATTTCTAATAGTTCTGCCGCCCTATCTAGTAATAAATCTAGGGCAAAAAACATCTTAAACTCGGTTTCAGTGCGGTATTGTTTGTTATACATCATATCTCGCGCACCTTTAAACAAATTTTGCTCTACCTCACTCAACTGCAATTTTTCAACTAATTCCTCTTGTTTGACAGCAAATAACTCAAGTTCTTTTTCCGCCTCTGCCAAACGACTTTCAATATTGCCCATAGTCAAAATCTCTTTTACCTCTTCTACATAAAATTTTTCATCATGTGAGGGGCCAACATAGCCAAAATCAAACCAAATATATTTTTCTTTTAATTTTTTTATCCGAGGATCATTTACTGCCAAATCACTCTTACCTTGACGTGAGACAATTAAAGCCAATTCAAATAAATCTAATTTTAAATCTCGGGCAAAAATATTTTTTATGGGAGTAATTAAAATACTAAAAGCCTCGTTGATATTTATATTTAACTTTAAATCCTCTACTTTTTTCTTAATAATATCTTTTAGTAAAGTGGAAAGTTTGTAATGACGCAAATCCGAAACTACGGCCACAAAACCCACTCCACACAAATCTTTGCCAGCCTGATAAAGTTTGCCAATATATTTGGCTAATTTAGCTTTGTTAAATTTTGTCAGATCTTCTTTCATTATTTTATCCGACAATTTAATCACTTTTTTACCTAAGCTTATTTCCTCTTTTAAAACTTGAGTACTGTAATTTTTGTCATTTTTTAATTTTTCAATAATAATTTCTCCCATGGCCGTAAAATTTTCCAAATCTCCATACCAATTAGTACTAGTGTCTTCATGGTGTTCCAAAAAAGAATAGTCAAATTTTAAGGGGGCAGTATGAGGGAAACTGTATTTTTCATGAAAACCCCATTGATTAAGGCTTAGGGTCAATGGCGTAACTCCTTGTTCTTGATGTAAAATTTTAGATTTTTTCATATTTTTCTCACCACTCCCTTGTCGGCATCCACCTCTACCTCATCACCATCATGCAAAACATCGGTAGCAACTTTGGTGCCAATTATACAAGGAACTTTTAGTTCACGAGCCACTATTGCCGCATGACAAGTAATGCCACCCAAATCAGTAATAATCGCCGCAGCCTTTTTCATGGCTGGCACAATACTCGGGTTAGTCATATGCGAAACCAAAATATTACCTTCATGCATTTTTGCCATTTCCTGAATTTTATTAATAATTTTTACTCTGCCAGTTACTTTACCTTTAAAAGCAGGCTGACCGGTAAGTTCTTGACTATTTTTTTGAATATTTTTTTCTTCAAAAAATTTCATTTTTGCTCGTATTTTTTTGGCTTCTTCTCCAGAATAATAAACCGTTTGTCCACGATCGGCAATATGCAAACTATATTTCATTCGCTGGCTGGCCAATTGTGACAAATCTTCACCCTTGATTAACACTCTTTCAAAATCTGTATGTGCCAAAAATCTAACCTGCTCCATGGTTAAATAAGTACGTTTGGCAACTTCTTTAAATATTTTATCCATTGAATAATATCCAAAAAACTGGGCGTCTTTACTTAAAAGACGGGTATAAAAAGAATCTTGGACAATTTTAAAAATCTTTTGGTGTGTGGGATGAATATTATAAGTAGCAAAAATTTCTTTTTGCTGTCTTAAGGTTTCTTGCATCTCTTTTTTTAGATTTTCCAAAAACTTTTTAGCGCCTTTGTCTTTCAACTTATTCAACTCTTCATTAAAATATGCTTTATCCAAAAATTTTCCTTGTAAACCATATTCCAACCATTCGTATTTTTTTGTATGCTTACTCAAAGCAGTTTCTTGTTTACTATTTTCAAGCAAAACAATTTTGGCTAATTCTTCTTTTTCTTTGGTCCAGATACTTTTTTCTTTTGGCACACAAAGAATTTGAAAAGCATCATTGGGTTCAAGCTTCACTTCATTTTTAACATCTTGATATTTTTCTTGTAAATAATCTTGTAAATATTTGCTAAGCAAATTATAGGGTGTTTCCAAAAACCACATTGGTCCGCGCGGGTCATGCACCAAAATTTGCTTTTGTTCAAACTTATTTATCCAGGTTAACAAATCTTTATTAGTAGCTTTTTTAAGATTAAGTGTTTGTAGATGCTTACCAAAAACAAACATTTCTTTGGCATACTTTTCGGTTACTTTATGTAGCCCATCCCAACGTTTGGGATTGGTAAACATCCAAGAAAAAACCTCTTTATTGGTAGCATCAAAATGTTCTTTGGTAACAAAAAGATTACAACTAGAATTAATATATTCTGCGCCTAAATAACGGCCGGGAATAAAACCCCAACGTTTTGGTAAATTGGTGGTAAAACCTTCCCAAGTAGCAGTTACAAAAAGATAATTTGCATAATCTTCTTTTTCTATTAATTGCCATTCTTTGTTGTATGGTATTTGCATAATAATCTCGAGCCACAGCGAGAGATCCCTTTTCTATGAGATTAACTCGCTATATTAAATTAGTTGTTTAGTTAAATCGAAAGGGATTCCTCACCCCGCATTTGCGGGGTTCGGAATTATGGTGACAACCCCCTTACTCGCATCCACCTCTACTATATCACCATCCTTCAACACTTTAGTAGCAATTTTAGTGCCGATCACACAAGGAATGTTTAGTTCTCTTGCTATTATCGCAGCATGACAAGTGAGCCCACCTTCATCTGTAATTACAGCTTTGGCTTTTTTCATAGCTGGCAAAAATTCTGGTTGTGTCATACAAGCCACTAAAATGTCTCCTTCCTGCATTTTTACCAATTCACTTTCTCCTCTACATACTTTCACAGTACCAGTGACTTTACCCACAGAAGCACAATTACCTTTAATTTCAGTAACATCTTCAATTTCTTTATTTTTATTTAATTTAGACCAGAATAATTCTGCGTCCTTGCCTACAAACACCTTTGGCTCTTCCTGCGGAAGAAAAACATATAGACTACTCTTTCGACGTTTTTCCAACTCTGGCACAATCTCAGGTAACTGTTCCAATTCTGCTGGAAGAATATAGTGTAAGTAACTTAAAGGAATTTTAAATTTACTAGCTATTTCTTTTAAAATTAATTCTAAATAAATGATTGACTGGGTCATGTATTCCTTACGGCGATCGTGAATAATAAATAAGGTGTCCGCGATCTCCAGAAGGTCTAATAATTCCTGATTTTCAATTTTTTTCATCAATTTTTTCTTCTCTGCCAATTTTTTTGGTAAACTCTCAAAATCATTGATAAATTTTTCAAAATCTACACCTTTATTGAACGTCTCCTTTAGCTCGGATACAAAATCTTTACTATCCAAAAATTTAGATGAAGTATAACTATTTAATTTCCAATAATACTTTTTTTGATGATGAAGAATCTTTTTAGCAATTTTTCTATTCGACAAAATTCCATCCATATCCACATCTTGCAAACCTTTCTTTTTTATCTCACGTGCAATCAAACATAAATTGTAATGTTCCCTCGATACGAACGAATGAATAACGGGGGTAGTTAATAATAGTAGATCATTTTGACCACTAAACAATTCCTTAACCAACGTTCTTATTTTTTCCTCTGTAGTTAAAGTAAAACCCTCCACAATATGTGAAACACTAAGAAGATATGCATATAATTCATTTGCTTTTCCCCAAGCAGTATAAAGTTCTTCTAGTGACGCTGTGGACCATTCCTTTTTACCTAAAATCTTAAACTGCTTTAATGTTTTTTTACAAATTTTTTCATCAGATTTTAGTAAATAAAATAAAAAATTCTTACTACTTTTAAAACGTTCTTGTAACTCATTATTAATCCTATGTAAATCATCCCAACCATACAAAAAATAACACACATCATTTGAAAAATACTCTATACAAACAGAATAGCCAAAATTTAAAAATTTTGGCATATCTCTAACCATTGACCAAGCCGGGCCATGAAGTAGAGCAGGCACACCATTGAATCCCTGAAAATACCAACTTTTTTCAGTTAAATAATTAATTTCTTTCATAAATAAATTTGTTAAATAACCCTTTTTATTATACCATTAAATGCATCCACCTCAACCACATCGCCATCATGTAAAAACTTAGTAGCAAATTCTGTACCAACCACACAAGGTATTTGTAACTCTCGCGCTACAATGGCTGCATGGCATAACATTCCCCCTTGATTAGTTACGATTGCTTTAGCTTTGCGAATCGCTGGTAAATAATCTGGATCAGTCATAGGACAAACTAAAATTTCTCCTTCTTCCATTTTATCAACTTCATCCATAGAATGTAAAATATTTACCACTCCAGTTTCTTTTCCCTGCCAAATTGGTGTGCCTTGTAAAAATTCTATGGCCGGGACTTCCTTCTCAACAACTTGTAACAAGCTCTCGGCTTCCGAGCCAGAACAATGTAATACCTCTCGTTTGGAGCCCAAGACACAATAACTTTTGATTCTTCGATTCAATTCATCTACATCGGGTGATTGTCCATTCATTAACAACTTTTTTAACTCGCCAATGGTTAACATAAAGAGCTGATTATAAGACAAACCGTGTTCAGCGGCAATTTTTTTAAAAAAATTACGCTGGTGGGCACCGGCTATAGAAATTACATCCCAATTTTCCTCTTTCAAGTCAGCTAAATCGCGCACAATATCCAAAAATTTCCAAGCTTCGGGGTATTTAATTTTTAAATCTTCTAAGATTGTTTCTGCTTCTTGATGCTGTAACTCTTTTTTCTGAATTAATAATTTCAATTTTTCTTCTGGCTTTTCTTTACTCAACTTTTCTATTTCCTGGCGGTAATATTCTGCATTAAATGGCTCCGTCCACCAACATAGAGAATTAGTCCAGCCATAATCCGTCGCATGTTTTTTAAAATCTTCTGCAACATCCCCACCAGCTTTTAATTTTATGGCAATGTTTAATAAATTAATTTCTCCTAAAATTATTGGGAAGTCTTTTTTAGGCAAGGCCGCCTTGGCTACTAGCTCCGCTTGGCTTATTTCTCTTCCAGCTAAATTAAATTTTTGTGGCAAATCCAAAAAAATTTCTTGCAAAGCTCCATCAGCTAACATAATACCAAGCCAATAACGGGTATGATTAAAACTGGTAAGTAAATAATCTTCAATCTTCTCCCAAACCAAACTCGTTAATTGTATTCCTAAAAGTTTATCTCTGGAAGCATAAATTAATTTTTGATAATCTTTTCTAAACTGCACAGAATCATTTTTTAAAATTTCTTTTACCTCCTGCACTCCCTCTCGATAATCTTCTTCCAAAATAAATTGACCATGACCTAAAACTAAATAATATTTTGGTACATATGGCACAGTAATTTTAAAATCTCCATCAACAGCGTTGCGCGACATTCCATCTTCAAACATGCCAGTATGTTTCCATCGGCCAAACAAATGCCATTTATTATTTTTGATTATTTCTGTTTGATTCATATTATCTGTCATCCTGAATTTATTTCAGGATCTTTTTTAAGTATTTTTTATTTAATAAATCTAGATAACGAAAAGATGCTGAAACGAGTTCAGCATGACAGCTTTCTGACAATCCCCGCCTCTAGATCCACCTCCACCCGATCACCATCCTTAAAAACTTGTAATAAATGTTTAACACCAATTAAACAAGGTTTATTGAGTTCACGAGAAACAATAGCTGCGTGACAAGTAAGCCCACCAGTTTGCGTAACAATTGCCGCCGAACGACGCATGGCTGGCACATGGTCCGGTGTAGTATTACTAGAAAGTAGTATATCACCAGCCTCTACTTTGTTTATATCTTGATTAGACATGACGATTTTAACAATTCCTTGCACTTGTTTCACTCCTCCACCACAAGCAACTGTACCAGCAAATTCAGTTAGTTCCAAATCTACTTCTTCTACTTCTACATTATCCTTCATCCATTGTTTGGCTTCTTCTCCTACCAAAATTTTATCACTGTCTTTTTCGGAAATAAGTAAAGCATAATTTAAACGCTGATTTAAAATATCGGCCTTGGGCAAAGGCAATTCATTTTTTAAATAAGCTTGTAATTCCGAAACTGCACACATTCCAAATTGACGAATAGAATAACTTTCTTTTTTGGCAAAAACAGCCAATAACTTATTTATAGTAAAACAAGCTAGTGCCATAAGATTCGCTCGATAAGCTTTGGTATAACCAAAATCCTGAGCAATAGTGACAAAATATTTTTCATCTTCGCTAAAACCCAATTGCTCCATTATTTTTGTTTGTTTTTGTAATAATTCTTGAAAATTATTTTTAATAATTTTTAACTGTTCACTAGGTTTAAGATTTTGTGACAAAATATGACTTATTTCTTCTTTAGCATTATTAATGTTATATTCTGGCCCTTTGTAGCCATAAAACACCCAACCATATTTTTCTATTGCTTGTAAAATTATTTTTTTGCCATCGTCTGATAAATTATCTAACTTTTCTCCTTGTTCAAATAGCCAATCAGCTATTAAATATAATTCAACTTTTAAATCTTCGGTCCAAGTTGTGTTTCTCGGAGTAGTAAGAATAGACAAACATTCATTTGCCGACATTTCTACAACAGACAAATTTTTGTTTCTAATTATTTCGGCAATTTTATTACTCATTCCCCCACCACCTAATTCCACAAACGGCCCTACCATGCCACTGGTACAAATAGTACTAAATAATTCTAAAATTTTTAAAATACTCTCTTTAATTTTTTCCTCGGTCATTTGTCCACTTTTAAATTCACCAAGTGTTTCATTACAAAGCAAATACAAACTTTGGCCATTTTTTAACAAATGATCTTTTACTTGCTCGGCAAACTGGTGATCATTATTAATTTTTTGCCATAAATAATCACCAAAATCAAACCAACTTTCTTTTTCGGCAATGGCATTCATTACTTCACCTTCTACTTGATAAACGAAAGTTTTTAAAATACGACCAGTTAACCTTTCTAAATCCTTATGAAAAAAACCACGAATAATTGGGTGTAAACCTAAAATATTACAATTTGGTTCGGTGTTTACTATACAATATTGTTTGATCATAAACGTTTGTCATCCTGAACTTGTTTCAGGATCTTTAATAAAATAATATTTATCTAGAAAATAATCTAACGAAAAGATGCTGAAATAAATTCAGCATGACAGCTTAATCACTGTCCCACTCGTCGCATCCACTTCCACTGTATCTCCATCTTTTAAAACATAAGTAGCACTCTTGGTGCCAATTATGCAAGGAATGTGCAATTCCCGCGCCACAATGGCCGCATGACAAGTAAGACCACCTTGGTTGGTAACAAAGGCACTGGCTTTTTTCATAATTGGTAAAAGAGATGGATCAGTAACAATCGATACTAAAATGTCACCTTCACTAAATTTATTCATTTCTTCGGCTCGATTTACAATTGATACTTTTCCAATTACCTTGCCTGGATAACCACACTCCCCTTTTAATTCATTAACTTGTTCAAGTTTTGGTAAAACTTTTTTTGCTGGCTCCACACACTTAACAGCCGCTTCGCCAGTTAACAAATAAATTTTTTCACCATCAAAATATCTTACTGAGTAATTTCCTAGTTCATTGATAAAATCATGTTCAAAACATCCTTTTTCCAACATTTCAATTAATAATGGCATTGTTATATTGTATATTTGTGCCAAAGAAAAATAATTATCTTTGGCTATTCTTTTTAAAATTGGTTGTATAGCTTCGTAACTAGAAAAAAGTGCATCCATGCGATAGGTTTTCATGAATAATAATTCTTCCATTTGTCTAAACAAAATAATTTCTGGTTCAGAAAAATTTAATTTATTAATCCAAAATTCTTTATCAACTAATAATTGCTGATCTTTTTCTAAAACTTCGGCTAATTTTTCCGCTCTACCTTCTTTTAACAAACCTTTAGCCACCTCGGTAAAATATTCCAAACTTAAATTTGGACCAGTCCAACCAAAAGTAATCCAGCTAAACTTTTGCCAATGTTTGGTAATTTCTGTTTGATTATTATTTTCACTTACAATTTTTAGCATTTCTCGCTCTTCTTTTTGGGCTGCCGATAATTCCCGTGGTGTAGACAAAACTTGAAAGACTTTAATTAATTCTTCACCTATTAAACCTTTTTCTTTTAAGATGTTTTTTAAATAATCCGATAATAAAGAATTTTCTAATTCCAAAACATTAGTAATTTGTCCCAAGGTCCAAACTGTAAAATGTTTTTCTTGGTATTTTTTAAACCAACCAACAATTTCTTCTTCACTTAGTGTCCCTACTTCTAACTTTTTTAATTCACTAGACAATAGATTTAATTCATCTGCAGCTTTTCTTAAATCTGCAGAAACACTAGCCAATTTATTTGGTTCTTGTATAACTTCGGCTAACCAACGTTTACCAATTTCTGTCCATTCAGAACGAGAAAACATTATTCTTTGAACATTTTTTTCCTGTTCCACAATCATTTGGCTTATCCCATAACCCAGTCTTTCTTTAATAGTAAAAGCCAAACCATCTACATATGCAGAATGAAACCAAAAAATATCATACCACTCACCAAACAAAAACCAATCTTTTACAGTTATTTTTTTCATAATTTCTTAATTATACCATTAGTTGCGTCTACCTCAATTTGATCACCGTCTTTTAAAATCTTATCTGCTTGGGGTACGCCGACCACACAAGGAATTTTTAACTCACGGGCAACAATGGCCGTGTGACAAGTAAGGCCGCCTGACTCAGAAACCATAGCAGCCGCCTTTTTCATTGCCGGCACCAAATTAGGGTTGGTATTGTGCGCCACTAAAATATCACCTTCATTCATTTTAGACACCTGTTCTGGCAAGTTGATTATCTTAACTGTACCACGAACTTTTCCCGGACAAGCACAAGTGCCAAAAAGTTCGTTGCTTTCTTTTACTTTAATTTTTTCAAATTTAATTTTGCTCATGAATTCTTTATAAGCTTGACCTGTATACATTACATATTTTTTACCATCACAATACGCTGCACACTCTTTTAAGCGTTGGTTTAATTCATTTTCATCATATTGATGTTTTAATAATGCTGGGGCAATTTCCCAATGATTCATTGCCCTCACTTGATCGAGCGACAAACCTAACCTCTTGCCGATTTCTTTAAAAATAAAACTATAACAATACATACCATGATACAACGCCATTTTACGATATTCTTTAATATGTACCATTTGCTGTGCAAGCTTAATAAGATCTAGTTGATACTGGTTAAATTTTAATAATTTTAAAAGGTTATTTTGCTCCTGCAACATCTGACGACGATCGGTGATAATTTTTTTAAGTAATACTTCTCGTTTTTCACCCAACTCCTCTAACGATTGCCAACGCTCCAAATAGTCTTTTTTAGTATATGCTGGACCTTTAAATTGATAAGGTAACCAACAATATTTTTTACAATGTTTATCAAGTTCTTCGATATTTTTTAAACGTAAAAAAGCCATTTCTTCTTTGGTTACAATACTCTGCTGCCGCGGCGTGGAAAGTGTGCTAAACACAATTGCTGGTATCAAATTTAACTTTTTTTGCTTAATTTGTTCACTAATCATTTTTAAAATTCCTTTACTTACCCGCTCTTTTTCACAATCTGCATGCCAAGAAACAGATGGACCAATACCATGAGAATAATAATGAAATTTATATGACAAAAGAAAAACTTTAATTAAATCTTTGGCTGATAATTTTTTTAAATTATATTTTAATTGTCTGTCTGAAGCTTTAAAAAATTCAGTAGACCATTTTTCTACTTTAAGAATAATTTTTAATGCCCAATCAGGGTTGGCCAACATTTTTTTAGCCAAAAAATCTGCTTCAGCATCAAATTCTTTCCGCAGATAGCACATTCTAGAAAAATCACCCTGGTACCAAGTAAAATAATGTTTAACTTTGCCGCCCAAACCAAATTTGGGCCACAGCTTAAAGGAGCCTGTCATTGTTACACCCATTACAAATGGGGTATTCTGGGTAATTTCAGCAATTACACACCAAGAATTTTTTTTCATATTTTTTTTATTATACCATTAATGGCATCCACTTCTACCATATCGCCATCTTTTAAAACTTTAGTGGAAATTTTGGTTCCAGTGATACAAGGGATATTTAATTCACGCGCCACAATTGCTGCATGACAAGTAATACCACCTTCGTCAGTAATAATTGCCTTAGCTTTTTTCATAATCGGGATAAAAAAAGGATTTGTCATAACCGTCACAAGGACATTTCCTTCCTTAAAATTAATAATTTCATCATTTTTTAAAATAATATTGACAATTCCTTTTATTGAGGTTGATCCGGTACAAGAAACCACCCCTCTAATTTCTTGATTGATAAATTGATTAACAGGTGCGGAAAAATAAAAATCTTGTTTTTCAAAAAAAACTTCTTTTGAAATATTAGTATATACTTTATCACCTAAAAAAATATAACCTGTAGAACGATTCTCTAATTCCTCTTTATTGGGTACATAATTATTATCATCAAGCATTTTTTGAATTTCTGTAAAAGTTACAAAAGAAGCATATTTATTTTCCAGTTTTCTTTGCGATAATAAAATTCTAGCCACTGCTCGCCAATACTGTACCAATTCTTGAATGGCACCTTCTGATTTTACTCTAGCATTTATCAGGCGTTCTAAAATATCATTTGCTTCTTTAGGATATTTTTCTTTAAGCTGTGGGGCCCACTGTGCCTGTGGCAATAAATAACTTACTGTATACCAAGGGTACATTTCTCTAGAGAGTTGTTTTATTTTTTCAAATACTGCTCTGTTTGCAAAATCTTTATTTTTATTAATCTTCCCCATTAATTCACGTATTTGTTTGACCAGTAGAATATAATGATTAATTTTATTTTCACTGAAAAAACCATTTTTAGGATCGGTATTTACTACCGCTTTAAAAAAGGCTTTGGCTTCATCAACTACTCTATAAGTTTCCAACAATCGTCCATTAAAATAATATAACTGACTAGGAATGCCTATTCCAAAAACCTCCATGAGCCTTGGATTCATTTGTCCTGACCACCACTCTGCCCAAGCCAATGTATAATCGCGAGTCCAAGCTAAAAAAATTTCTTTTTTCATAATTTTCTAATTATACCATTAATTATATCTACTTCCACTATGTCACCGTCTTTAAATACTTTGGTGCCAATTTTTGTACCTACCAAACAAGGAATGCCAAGCTCACGAGAAACAATGGCTGCATGAGACAATAATCCCCCTTCGTCCGTAACAATGGCTCCTGCGCGCTCCATAGCGGGCACTAACGTGGGATTGGTAGCTGGTGCAATCAAAATATCGCCTTTGTTTACTTTTTTAGCGTCGGCATCGCAAAGCACCAACTTTACTATTCCTGTGATCACTCCAGGCGAAGCACCTTGACCACTTAACTCGATAATATTTTCATACTTTTCTATTTTCAATTCTTGTTTTTTATATTCTTCAAGTTTTTTACCAGAAAGCACAATAACTTTATTACCTTCTAAAATAATTGCACTTTCAATTACTCGTTCATTTAATTTTTCTAAAGATAAAATTAATTCTCCACGATTTAAACTGTCTAAAATTTCTACACCCCGCATTTCAATCAATTGTTTGTATGACATTCCTAAACGTCTGGCAATTTCATTAAACAATGGTTTTAAATTTACAACTGTAAAAGTAAAAACCTCGTCTACCAAACTATAAGCTGAAGCTTGAGCGCGAGCCGATTCAATATACTTAAGAATATTTTCTGGTAAATCTAATTCATTAATAAGCAATTCTCGCTTACTTAAATCATTTTCTAATTGTTTTATTTTTTGTAGTTCATTTTCAACACCATTATTCAATACTTCTTTAATTCTTTCTAAAATAATATCTTTATTATACAATTCACCGCGAAAATAATACTGCCCTAAATAAGCAAATTTACATAAATGTGTACTCACTAAATTTTCTAATTCTTGATTATAACCATTATCTTCTACAAACTTCGCTAAATTTAATAAAAAAAATTTTTCTTGCCTTGTTTCTGAAGAATCTTCTAATTGTAGTAAGATATTAAAATCTTCGTTTTGTTTATTAATATTTGGTTCTTTTTTAGCAATCTCGGCAAAAATTAAATCCGGTAAAAATTTATTAGTAATAATGGCGTTGTAAGCAAAAGCCCACATTTTACGAGTACAAGCTAAATATTCGGAAAAATTTATAAACAACACTTCTGTTTCTTGTTCAGACCAATTAAGATCTTTTATTTGTAAAACAAAATCTTTTAATTGCTTAATGCGTCTTTTATATTCATTGGCGTATTCTAGCAAAGCACCAGGATTAGCAAGTTCTTTTTTACGAAAAAAATCACAAAAATCTGCTAAATTCTCTGAACCAAACCAACGAGCCCCAGCTAATTGCCGAAAGTTTTGAGGCTTAAATTCGGGCTTATTAAAGTCTAAACCTAAAAATGCCATAAATCCCTCCATAGCAGTGTCAATCAAAAGCAAGGCATGATTTTCGCCTCTACGAGTAATTTCCTCCCAAATTAGCTTACTTTCGGCCATATATAGCTATTTTAGCCAAATAATCTATAAAAATCAAGAGAAAAACAAAAACAGTCTATTTCTTCAACAGACTGTTTTATTTCTCCAAATCACTCCACATACTCTCATCATCTTCTTTTGGTTTGTCGCTAGCAAAAAATGGTTGATTCGTATTCGGCACAGAAACTGCTCCACCAGAAGCTTTCTTTTTATGACGCTTACGTTTTTTCTTTTTAAAAGGTTCACTAGTTAAATTAGTCTGAGTATTTGTTACAACAACATTATTTATGATTGGCTTATTAAAAACTGGAGATTCTGCTATTTTTATTGGTTCTTCCTTGGGTAATAACTTTGATAAAGACAATGTTTCTTCTGGTTCACTAACAGGCACTGCTAATTTTTTAATTAATTCACTAGGAGAAATTTTTGATTCATCTACCACTACCACTGGCTCTTTATGCTCCAATTCTAATTCTTCACCATCTTCATTTTCCTCTACTTCCATACCACTCCAACGTAAAATCTTTTCTTCAATAACTTCGCGCGGTTTACCATAACGTTCACGAGAAACTCTAACTATTTTTTCGGCACTATCAGTTGGCTGGCCGATTGGTGGCATGGTAATGGCAGAAAAGGGTTGCGAAGCCACACCATCAATCATTAATTTCATAATGATGTGAAATTTAGGCAAATTTAAAATTTCTTCTGGCAAATAGGTTGGCATGTATTCTTTTTCAAAATATTCTGCATCTGGTCCACCAATTCTAAAAGTAATCATGGTACCGACGTTACCAAAAACAGCATCCGACACCAGTTCGTCTAATTGGGCTACATATTGATGTGCCATAATTAAACTTAAACGATATTTACGAGCTTCGGACAAAATATTGGCAAAACTTGGTGTAGCAAAATTTTGAAATTCGTCTACATACAAAAAGAAATCCTGACGTTCTGCTTCTGGAGTGTCTACTCGTTCCATAGCCGAAAGCTGGATTTTGGTAATAAGCATTCCACCCAAAAGACGTGAATTATCTTCGCCAATTCTACCTTTTGAAAGATTGATAATAAAAATTTTCTTTTCATCCATTATTTTACGAACATCTATGGTAGATTTGACCTGAGCTACCATATTGCGAATAACACTGGCCGATAAAAACTGGCCGATTTTATTTTGTACAGCGGCCACAGCTTCGGTAGCATATTTTTCACTATAACTGGCAAATTCCTGTTCCCAAAAAGATTTAATTACTGGGTCTTTAACTGATTTAACTACTCTTGCTCGATACTTTTTATCGGACAACATGCGATTGATACCCAGCAATGTAGAACCCGGATGTTCTAAAAGCGCCAAAATAGTATTGTTTAAAATGTACTCCATGCGAGGACTCCAAACATCGGGCCAAATCTTTTTAAAAGCTGCCATAAGACCAGCAGCTACCAAGTGCTTTTGTTCTTCAAATTGGACTTCTAGAATATTGAAACCAATTGGATAGTTAGTATCAGCAGGATTAAAATAAATTACATCATTAATCCGATTGGCAGGAATATAATTAATAATTTTTTCGGCAAAATCTCCGTGAGGATCCACTACGCCCACACCATGACCAGCATAAATATCATGAAGCACCATATTTTCCATCATCGTAGTTTTGCCCATGCCTGTTTTACCAATTACATACATGTGACGCCGGCGGTCATCTAGTTTAATACCAAAACGACGCAATTGGTTGCGATAGGCAGTTTGAGCAAAAAAACAAATATCTTCTTTTTCCTTTGGGACAACTACACCCTTGGTTGTAAGATGTTGAAGAGGCACAGTGAAGTTAAAAGTTTATAAAGTTAAAAGTTTATAAAGTTAAAAAGATCTTTGAAACTTTAAGAACTTCGGACTAGTTTAATTATAACACAAAAATATACAAATCACTAGATTTTTAGCCAAACATTAGCCAACTGGGTTTAAAGATAAGTAACAAACCCAAAAGCAACATTAATATTCCCCCAATTAAAGCTGAGTACTTGCCATATTTACCACCAACAACTTTGGACTTTAGGGTTACCATGGCAATCACAAAAACAATCATGTCATCTAGCATATAAAAAACAATGTAGCCAACCATATAAAGATACTTTTGCCACATTGGTAAACCACTTAAAGCCAATACTTGGGTATAAACTGCAGGGAAACCAGCAGAACAAGCTAATTCTACAAGATTTACCGAAAAACCAAGAAGTAAAATACCAACAATTGACCATAACAAACTTTTACGATAAACAATCGCCTTAATTTTTTCAAAAGTTTTTTTGGTATCTTTTAAATCCGAGACTTTACAAGCCAAAGCTTCGGCTTTTCTGTTTAACCACCATTCACGCAAATTAATTCCACCAGCACCAATTGCCACCAAACCAATGACAATTCTAATGGTAGCAATCATGCCTAAAAACAACAAAAGCTGAAGCCAAGCGGCCATAAAAACAAAATAAACTGCACCAGAAGCCACAATAAATAGCGATCCCAAAAGCCACATTCTTTTTCTATTTTCCATGCCCAAGAGTAATGTTATTAAAAATAACAATGCCCACATAGCGCAAGGATTAAAGCCATCTAACAAACCAATAATCACTGTTAAAAGTGGCAAAGAAAAAGTTTTAGGATTGATTTCTCCTAAAATAGGGATATTGATTTTATTAGTATTAATTGTTTCTGTAGTTTTAGTCTGTATTAACCCTTTAGTTTGTAATTTTTGTTCAATAATCTGGATTATTTCTTTCCCAGTAGTTTTGTCTGTACCATATCCAGAAACTGGTGTGCCATCGATAAAAGCAACGGGAACCGAACCTACAGCGGTAAAATATTTATTACCATACTCTTCAAATAATTTAGCATTCTTTTCACCACTTACTTCATATAAATGAAAATCTAAATATTGTCCATAAAGCGGAAAAACCTTTTCATTCAAAAATTTTATTTCTGCTTGACAATGAGTACAAGTTTCCAAATGAAATAAAGTATATTCAACTTTATTGACAGAATTTGTGGTTTGGGCCAATACAAAATTTGGTAAAACCATTAAGCCCAACAAAAATGTTATTATAAAAATATAAAATAGTTTTCTCATACTAATATAGTATATATTAATTATTTATGCATGTCAAACAATAATATGTTATAATAGTATAGTTAAATTTTAAACATTTGTCCACTATATGAAATTTGAACTACCTAAACTTTCCTACGCTTTTGAAGCGCTGGAACCACACTTAGACGCCCAAACTGTAGAAATTCACTACACCAAGCATCATCAAACATATTTAAACAATTTTCAAGCTATAGTAGATAAATATACAGAATTGGCAGAAATGACTGCCGAAGAAATTTTGACTAATTTAGAAAAATTAAAAGTTGACGACGCTGATTGGACCAAATTGAAAAATATGGGTGGTGGCTTTGTAAACCATAATCTTTACTGGTCCAACTTGGGACCAAGAAAAGAAGTAGACGAAAACCTAGTCAATAAAATTACGACTGAATTTGGTTCAATAGAAAAATTTAAAGAAGATTTTACTAATTTGGCTACTTCTCTCTTTGGTTCCGGCTGGGTATGGTTGGTAGAAGAACCAAATGGAAAACTGAATATTTATCAGCTTCCTAATCAAGACTCCCCTCTTACTCTTGGCCACAAACCAATTTTGGCCTTAGATATTTGGGAACACGCCTATTACCTTAAATACCAAAACAAACGCGCTGATTATATAAATGCTTGGTGGCAAGCAGTGAAGATCATATAGCAAATAACAAATAGCATATATCATATTAAAAAGTTCGACCATTGGCCGAACTTTTTTGTTTCATGTTATCTGAGTTAATGCTTCATGAAACTAGTAATCTCTTAATTTTCCAGCAATTCCAAAAGTTTGAATTTTTTCTAGAGCTTTGGCCTCTATTTGGCGAATACGTTCACGAGTAACATCAAATTCTTTGCCCACTTCTTCCAAAGTATGAGTAACACCATCGGTAAGACCAAAACGCATTTCTAGAATTTTTTGTTCACGAGGCGACAAATCTTTTAAAGCTTCACGAATATAATCTTTTAATAACTCCCGACCAGCCGCTTGCGAAGGACTTACTGATTTAATGTCTTCTATAAAATCAGATAAGGAAGAATCATCGTCATCATCGTCATCGCCTACTGAAGTTTCGAGTGATACAGTATCCTGGGAAATTTTGATAATGTGCTTAATTTTTTCTACTTCTTCACCCATTTCGGCAGCTAACTCTTCTGGAGTTGGATCACGACCTAAATCTTGAAGTAAACGACGTTCTACTTGTTGAAAACGGTTGATAGTTTCTACCATGTGCACTGGAATGCGAATAGTACGCGATTGATCTGCCAAAGCTCGAGTAATGGCCTGACGAATCCACCAAGTAGCATAGGTAGAAAATTTATAACCTTTACGATGATCAAACTTTTTTACAGCGCGAAATAAACCAATATTACCTTCTTGGATTAAATCTAACAAAGATAATTGTTTGCCAACAAATTTTTTGGCAATAGATACAACCAAGCGCAAGTTCGCTTCAATTAATTTTTTATCGGCTTCTTTGTCGCCTCTTTCTTTACGTTTGGCCAAAGACACTTCTTCTTCGGCAGTAAGTAAAGGAATTTTACCAATTTCACGCAAATACATTTGTATAGAATCCTGAGAAATTGCACCAAAATCAAATTCTGCGCCTTCTTTTACATCAGGTTGTTCGCCCTGAAATTCTTGTAATATTTCTCGGCGTTCGTGACGCTGTCCCAAAAGACCCTCTTTCATTTCTACTATTCCTACACCATTTTTATCCAAAATAATTTGGAAAGATTCATAAATATCTAAATAATGCTCTAATCGCGGAAAAAGAGACAAAACTTCTATTTCTGTAACAAAACCACGACTTCGTCCTTTATCTAGCAAATGCCAAATTTCTTCTTCATTTGGTGGCAAAACAATTTCTTGTACAACAGAAATAATTACCTTTTTTTTGATAGGTAACTTTCTTTTTTTATTAATTAATTTTTTGACCAACTTCTTTTTACCAACCCTTTTTAATGACTTAAGGGCAACTTTTTTATGGGCTTTCGCCTTTTTAGCAATCTTGCGGACTGCTTTAATTTTTTTGACAGATTTTTTGACTGTCTTTTGAATTTTTTTAACTTTCTTTTTCATGACTGAAAGTTAATAAATAATTATTTAACAAATTAATTGCCCAGTTCAACAAACTCTGCTGAAAGGGTTTTCATTTTCTCTTGCTCATTATTTTTTTGGGCTAATTCAATTTCTTTTTGCAATTCCCGACGACGTTTTTTAATCCATTCTTCGTGCACCATTTCACTAATATTTTCTAATTCTTTTTTAGCAGTATTTTCTGTAACTTCGGCAAACTCCCATTCTCCTTGTAATAACAAAATATCCAACAAATTATCCTTTGAATCTGTTGTAACAACTTCATTTACATTATAACTGTTTTTTACGATTTCGTAAAGAGCACTATAGGCTGTAGCTAATAAAATTTTCTGAATCCCAGAATTAACTTCATTTTTTAAAATTGGAAAACGTAATAACAAACTAAGTAAACGCTCTACTAATAATTCAAATTTACCCTTATTTTGAGGAGCTAAAACCTGTGGAATAGAGGCTAGGGATTGTCCGCTAGTAACACCTGGTTTTTTATTAGTATTAGTTTTAATTTGTGCCAAATCCTCTCTTAAAACCGAAACATCAACTCCCAATTTATCACCAAGGATTTTTAACCAATGATCACGTTCTACTGCATAAGGAATTAAAGCAATCTCTCCTAAATATTCGTTAACCACTAATTGTTTTTGGCGAGGTTCAAAAATATCACGACCACGTAAAACTTTTTCCAAATACCAATCCATTACATTTTGTGCCTGTTCTACAGCTTTAAACCAAACTTCTGGACTCTTTTTTAAACATTCATCTGGATCTTTTCCAGCACCATCGGGAATACGGATAACCTTTACACTAAGTCCTTCGGCCAAAGCAATACTAATTCCTCTTTTGGCAGCATTTTGCCCAGCTTCATCTGCATCAAAAGCCATATTTATTACACTAGCATAGCGTTTTAATAATTTAACTTGTTCTTCGGTTAAAGCTGTGCCCGATGAGGCCACAACATTTTTCATACCTGCTTGATGACAAGCAATCACATCCATTTGCCCTTCAACCATGACAATTAAATTTTTTGCTTTTATTGTCTGTTTGGCTTTGTTTAAGCCAAAGATTACTCGTGATTTGTCATAAACACCGGTTTGTGGAGTATTTACATATTTACCTGGCGTAAAATTTTCCTTGCCCGGCGTAGCCTTAGCGGAGTCGGGTTTTTCTACCAAAATTCTACCAGTAAAACCCACGACTTCATCATGTACATTCCAAATTGGAAACATTATTCGTCCTCGAAAACGATCATAAAATCCCCTGCCTGTTTGTTCATCAGCACCTTCACGTTTAATGGTAATACCAGCAGCAACCAAATCATCAATCGCAAAACCCTTTTTTAATAAATATTGGGTAAGCAAATCCCATTGTTCGGGAATAAACCCAATTTGCCATTCTTCTATGGTTTCTATTTTTAAACCTCTATTTAATAAATAATCCATAGCCAATTTGGCTGTGGGCATTTTGAGCAAAAAATTATGAAAAAATCTAGCAGTTTCACTGTTAATATTTTTTATACGATTTTTTTGACTAGAATCTGCTTCATTTTTATAAGAAGAAGTAAGTGTCACACCAGCTTTATCGGCCAAATATTTTAAAGATTCTTTAAATTCCATGCCCTCTATTTCTTGAATAAAACTAAAAATATCTCCACCCTTGGCACAACCAAAACAATGCCAACTACCACGTTCGGAACTGACCATAAAAGAAGGGCTTTTTTCATGATGAAAAGGACAAAGCCCTTTTTTGTTGGTTCCTGCTGGTTTTAGCTGTACATATTCCCCCACTAGCTCTGCAACATCAATCTTATTTTTGATTAATTGTACCTCGTCCGACATAATATCAATTTTACTTGCCCGGTCGTAGCTTTAGCGAAGACGGGTCTTTTATTTGTTGTACTTCATCCGACATATCTCTTATAGACTATACTATTTGCCATAATTTGGCAAGCATTGTAAAATACTCACATCTCTATTTATAGTGAGTTTACCGAACTATGAAAATTTCCTTTATTATACCCGCTTACAACGAAGAAAAATATATTGGTAAATGTTTGGAAAGTATTATAAAACATGGTCCACCTGACGCAGAAATTATTGTTATTAATAATAATTCCACTGATCAGACAACTGGAATTGTAAATTCTTTTCCCAGAGTAAAATTATTATTTGAACCAACTAGGGGTACTACTCATACTCGCCAAAAAGGCCTAGAAAATGCTAGTGGAGAATTAGTTGCCTTTATTGATGCTGACTGTCGTCTTACACCAGAATGGATGAACATTGTGGCAAAAAAATTTACAGAAAATAAAAAATTAGTTTGTCTTAGTGGACCTTATTTTTTTTATGATAATACTAAAATAAAAAATTTTCTAATTGCTCGTCCTTATAATTATTTAGCCAGTTTATCAAACAAACTTACAAATTCAGTTATTTATGGTGGTAATACGATTATTAAAAAAGAAATAATTAATAAAATTGGTGGCTGGGATAAAAGCATTAACTTTTATGGTGATGATGTAATACTCGCAAAAAAAATATCTACCTTGGGAAAAATAGATTTTGATTTAAAATTTTTTGTGCATTCTTCTTCTCGCCGATTTAATCACGAAGGTATTCCCACTATGATTCTTAAATACTTTATAAATTTTATTTGGGTAAGACTTTTTAATAAACCTTATCATCAGACTTATTTGAATCATCGTTAAAAAATAACTTCATAAAATATGAGGTTATTTTTTTAAGCAAAAGGTAAATTGTCGTCGTAATTTATATGTCCAGCATCGGTGGTATAACCAATTTTTGGAGATTTTCCTTCTTCGATTTTTTTTGTTCTATTTTCTCCACTAGCCCAAACTGGATTTAAAAGCGATTCGACTGGTAAGCCTGTTGGAGGTTCTGATTGTTTGGCAGCCGCTTTTTGCAATAACGGAGTTTTTACATGCGACATTGGAAAATGCCAAAGTGTGGCTAATTCCATTATATTTAAAACATAAGGATTGGAACCAGCTTTGATTTTTCTTTTTTTGTAAGCTTTCATTAATAAATTTTTACGATAATTAATAATACTTTTGGCAAAAAATGAGGTAGCGGCTGTTTTGTAAACTGCAGCCAAAGAATTAGCGTTGGGAATGTTGAATTGGGAAACCGCACCCATAAGAGCATGAACCCCACGTTCTTTTCTAAATACTTCTTTACGAGCTACATAGAGCCCACGCATTTTGGTTTTAAAACCAGTTTTTTGAATTTTATTTTCCATGCCCTCAATTAATTTGCCCTGCCCTGGGGATAATTCCTTTTTCTCTTCTTTTTCGTGTTCTTCTGCTTCTCCACCTTCGCGACCAAAAACTTGATCGCCAATAAATTCCAATGTTTTTAAAGTTGCGTCTGGTAATTTATCCAAAGCGCCAGACAAACCTCCGCCATGAGCATGCCCAACACCAGCAATTTCTTCAATTTTTTCTATAACTTCTTCTTTCCAATGATTGGAAATGGGCTCGACAATTATTTGAAACCACATTTGTTCACCAGAATTTAAACGAGCAAAACTTTCCAAAAAAGTACCCATGGGATCTTTTAAAACAGTATCCTTGGAAATTTTATGTTCAAATTCCTCGTAAGTACGTATAGGATATGCCCAATTTTCTGTGGGTCCAAAATCCGCAGCCCACATTTCGTATTCTTCGTTGGGAAATACATCCGGCAAATTTTTTACATAATCCTCTACTTCAACAATTTCGGCATCAGGGTATTGGGCGTAAACTGCAGTTTCTACCAAATCACGGAATGTTTTTTCGGTACGTACCAAAAATTGAATATAACCTTCAATACTAATAACCTCAAAACTAAACCACTGTTGTTTAAAACCATGCCAATACTTTTCGGTAATATCCACATGATTAAAAGCTCCGGAAATTTGACTGAACATTTGCTCTACTGCCATTGGCGTTTGGATATTTAAGGCTGGGATATCTATGGCCAAGACTTGCCATTCCCAATTATGGGTAAATTTTTCTTGACGATAATTTACCCATAGAAGTATTCCCGCATTGATAACGAAATAACCAAGAATAACCCAGCCACCAATTATAAATAAATCAAAAATTACTTTTGCTGGTGCTTGAGCAAAAAAGATAGACAAAAAATTAAAATCCCAATTAACTGAATAAAAACCAAGATCCATAGTTTAGTAAGTTCACTACAAGTTAATTTAATGATGCCCGCCAGCATCTACAAACTTAAACATGGCTACATAAATAATTATCAAGCCAAGAGCTGTCCACCACCAACCAACTTTTCCAGAAAAATACCCAGAAATATATGCCAAAAATGTAACCAAAGTAGCAGCCGAAGCTATTAAATGTCTTAAAATAGAATCTGTCATAATGTTTTGTCATTCCTGCACCCGTCTACACGAGTGTAAACTCCAGCAGAAAATTAGTTATTTATTATATGGATCCCCGCCTTCGCGAGGATGACAATGAGTAGTATACCACAAAAAATAAGCCCTGGAAACCAGGGCTTATTAATTTTTATTTTTTAGCGACTGCGACGATCAAATCTAAACCATTCTACCAAGAGTGGCGAAGCCACAAAAATTGAAGAATAAGCACCTAAGAAAATACCTACAAGCAAAGCTAGAGTAAAGTTTTTAATAGTTTCACCACCAATAAAATATAATACTGCCAATGTAAGTAAAGTGGTTAAAGTAGTATTAATTGAACGAGCAAAAGTTTGATTTATAGCTACATTTACAGTATCAGGAAAATTTTCCGCACTATGACGAATTAAATTTTCACGAATACGGTCAAAAACTACAATCGTATCATTTACTGAATAACCCAAAATTGTTAACAAGGCCACTACAAATGGTATGTCCACTTCTATACCGGCAAAATGACCCAAAAAAGCAAAAACACCAGCGGTAATTGTAACGTCATGAAATAAAGCTACAACAGCTACTAATCCATACTTCCATGAAGCTACTGGACGAGAAACTTTTCTAAATGAATAAGCAATATACAAAATAATACCCACAACTACTACAAACAATGCATAAAGTGAACGAGACTTTAATTCTTTACTTACTGCAGGACCAATAGTTTCAAAACGTACTTCTAAGACTTTGTTATTATCTTTTTCAAAATCAGTGCGTATTTTATTTAATACTTTGGTATGATCAGCATCACTTAAAAATGGCATTTTTACAATTAACCCTTTTTCATTGGTTTCTTGTACAGAAATACTACCCAAAGACAAACTTTCAATACTAGCTTTAACTTCGGTAACTACTGGTACATTTTCTGTAAAACGTGTTTCTAACAATGAGCCACCTTTGAAATCATTACCAGTTTTTAAGCCAAAAACCAAAAGAGCAACCACACTTACCACAAACAAGGCTCCGGACAAAGCCAAATTAATATAACGATGTTTAATAATATTTACCATATAATTATTGATCAATTTTCTTAGAGCCTAAAAATAAACGATTACCAAATTCACCAAACCAAGGAATAATAAAACGCACCAAAGTTCGAGAAACAGTAATAGCTGTAAACATGCTTGTTAACACGCCAATAGTCAAGGTAACCGCGAAACCTTGGACAAAACTAGATCCAAACCAAATTAAAATTACACAGGTAATAAGTGTAGAAATGTTACTATCACGTATAGAAGGCCAGGCGCGTAAAAATCCTTCTTCGGCTGCTGCTTTTAGACTCTTACCGCTACGCAATTCTTCTTTCATGCGTTCAAAAATTAAAACATTTGCATCTACCGCCATACCAATAGACATAATAAAACCAGCAATACCAGACAATGTAAGTGTGGCCCCAATTAATTTGGTTACTGCCAAAACAAGCATGGCATATAATGATAAAGCAAAAACTGACAAAAGCCCTGGCAAACGATAATAAATAATCATGAAAATTGCTACCAAAATTATACCAACTAAACCAGCTTTTAAACTTTTGTCTAAGGATTCACTGCCTAAACTAGCACCAATAGTTTGTTGGGAAATTAATTCTACTGGTACAGGCAAAGCCCCAGCATTAAGTCGTTGGGATAACAATTTAGCTTCTTGTAAATCAAAAGCACCAGTAATCACTGCTTGACCATCGCGAATTGGAGTGTTTACAGTAGGCACAGAAATTGCCACACCATCCAAAAATATTGCTACTGGTTTACCAACATTACGTTCGGTAACATCTTTAAACAATTCTTTGCCTTCGTCATTAAATTGTAAGGACACTTGAACCTCTCCAGTATTTTGATCAGTAACAACTTCGGAACGTTTTAATTGTTTACCCGAAAGACCGGTGCTTTTCCATTGATCTTGTGGAGGAATAATATCGACCTCGGTCTTAGTTTTAATTAACACACGATAAAGTTCATATTCCTTACTTTGACGTTCATTAACTTTGTAAATTACATGATAACCAAATTCTGTTTCTACTGGTCCAATAATTTCACCTACTTTGGCTTTAAAAACAGCTTCACCAAATGCCGGAACCATTACCTCTTTGGTAAAATAACCCAAATCACCACCAATAACTTTGGAACCAGGATCACTAGAATTTTGTTTAGCTAAATCAGCAAAATTTTGAGCATTAGCTTGGTTATACAATTCTTGTGCTTTTTTAAAAGCCTCTTCTTTACTATATATTGGATTTTCACAATTTTTGGCTCCTAAATAACAAATTAAAATATGGCTAGCTTGTACTTCGGTTACCCCATTTTGTTCTTTACCTCTTTTTAAAACATTATAGCCAACCAAAGATTCAATTGGCTCTTTGCTAATGGTATTTTCTAAATTTTTACTAGCCCATTCATATAAAGCACTATCAGGATTATTTTTTGCTACAAAACCCAAATAGCCACCATTATTTTTACTAGTTGTATCTTCGGAATAATCAGTAACCACTTTTGCAAAATCTGTGCCAGCTTTAATCTTGTTCAAAGCTTCGGTAGCTTTAACTTTAGCATTTTTGTTATAAGTTTCTAACTCCTTTTTTTCTTCGGCAGTTAAAGTACGAGCTGGTTCATTATTTTGTTCTTTAAACTCCAAAATTGGTGTACCACCAATCATTTGAATAGCTTTTTTAACATCATTAATACCTGGTAATTCCACCATTACTCGATAATTTTCACCCACTTTGGTAGTTTGCACAACTGGTTCTGATACTCCCAAGCCATTTACCCGACGTTCAATTACATCACGTACACCTTCTACAGCTGTAGATCTTTCGGCCTGAGCAATATTTGCCACATCGGCTTGGTACAACAAATGAGCACCACCTTGTAAATCCAAGCCTAAATTAAAACCTTTTTCCGGAACTTTTGGCAAACCCAGGGCAGTTTTGGTATTTACCCAATTTACACCTTTATTAAAATAGGCGGGAAAGTCAAAAACACCACTTATAAAAAAGAGAGCAATAATTCCCACTATACCCCAACGAATTTTAGCTCGTAGGTTTGTTTTGTTTTGTTTAATAACCATAAATAAAAATAGCTAATAAGTAATGGGCCTATTTTATATTAACTTGGCTTTTCCGTCAAGTGATTTAGTCACAAGAAAAAACCGGCATTTAGCCGGTCTTTTCATTTATTCTATCTAACGGGGATTGCTTTGAGATCATTTGTTACTGGCTTATACAATTCCGGATCAATGGTGCGACTAAAACAAACTCGGCCAGATACGTGAATCCAGTTTTGTGAATAAGCACTATCGTAAGGCTGGGTATAAAAATTAGGCGCCGCGGCAATACCATAATCTTTATCGGCTGTGGCAAAGTTAGCACAAAGTTCAAAAGCTAAAGCACTAATAATATTGTATTCATAATCAACTTTTGTGTTTGGATCAGTAGGAATAAGCAACCCAGAAATACTATCATTTAAATCAACTAGTTTGACTGGTAATTTTTGTTTTTTGGTCCAATAATCTACAATTTGATTTTGTAAAATTTGTAAATCATTGATTCTTTTTTCATCAAAACGACGATTACGTTGTGCACCTGGAGTACCCACAATAAAAAAACCAATAATAATACTAGCTAAAACAACTACCGAAACAACTACAGTTAAAATTAAAGGAATTTTTGATAGTGATTCTTTGCGTTTTAAATCCCAGAGGTAATAGGCAAAAACCGCAACGGCTACCAAGAGTACAACCAAAACTTTTAGGAAAAAACGCAGGCTTAATTCACCATTCAAAAAATTATAAACAAAAATCATTAAGTCAACAATAATAGTAATTGCTGAAATAAACAAAGTAAAATACGTAAGCCACTTGCGTAATTTTAAATCTCGTTTTTCGGGAGTAATTTTTAAATCCTTTTCTAAAAACCAGGTAGTTAACAAATAAGCAGGCACAGCTACAAAAAGAATTGAACTGGACCAGCGCACGCCATCGGAAATACCGCTAAAATAATAATTTAGGGCATCTGGGAACTTGGCATTGATGTAATTTACGTAAAGGGTAATAAAACCAATGACACTTAAATAAAACGTAACAATATTAAACAAATGCAAAAACACATCTTTGGGTGTGCTTTTTAAATGATTTTCCATATTCCTTAAGTTTAATAATTAAGATATTTATTATAGCATCTAACTGTGTAGATTACAAAAAACAAAAAACCGCCTTTTCTCCTTGCTCAAATTATTATTTTTAATAAGCTGAATAGGGTGGCGGTTTTTGTCACCCATTTTTGCTTGGGTGCGCCCGGAAGTGGGCGAAGGTGCGAGAGGTGGGCGCTGCTAAACAGCGAAAGGCGACGACGAATCCAGGAAGGTGCGGAAGGTAGCACAATGAACTTCTCGTTCACGTCTGGTGATCCGAGAACGCTTCAGAAAATCGGCCAGCTCCACAGCAACCTGTGTAAGTGGCACTTCCGCCGCAAAGGCCCGAACGTTGACACGAAGGGGGAAAGCATCGATCAGGACACCAGGGGCACTCTTGCCATCTGGTTCGGCGTGCTTGAAGTTCACTCGGTACTTCATCACTCACTCCATGTCCTAGTTGTTGAGCACAAGTCCCACAACATAATGCCAGAAAAAAACAAAAAAGTCAAGGATAAAAAAATGACCCTACCATATAATAGGGCCATTTTAAATTATTAAAATTATTTTTTGAGTAAATCAGCCGGTAAAACCCATTTACTAATTGTCATAGCATTACAGGCCTGAGCTTGGTAACCTGCTTCTTCGGCAGAAATTGGCTGTCCGCCATAATTATATGACCAGGCAATACTTTCAGAAACAGTACCTGGAGTAGCTTGGCAACCACCCAAGTCTGAGTAAGGACAGCCATCTAGAGAAAATTTTCCTTCTTCGCAAGACAATCTCATACGATCTTCTGTAAATATTTCACCAATAAAATCAAAACAAGTACTTTTACTTTCAATCATATTACAACTACCACGTACTTTACTTTCGGTTTTGGTTTCTAATAGTGGCAAAACATCATTTTCATAATTAATTTCTTGGTCTTTTGGCACTTCGCTACAACCTCCACCAACCAACAATACTGCCATGACACTTGTTAATAGAATTTTATAATTATTCAAAATTTTCATAATATTATAATAATATTTAATTATTACTCCTCAATAATTTCTACTTCGTTTATTATTACCGGTTCTACAGGTGTAGAAGCTTCACCCATTAAACTATAAGTAACCGGAGAAGTAGCAATTACATCAACTATTTCTAGGCCATTTACGACTTTGCCAAAGATTGTATAATTTGGTGGCAAAGGTACATCGGCATGCATAATAAAAAATTGACTGCCATTGGTATGAGCGCCGGCATTGGCCATTGCCAAAACTCCTCGTTCGTAGGTGCCAGAAAATTTTTCATCTTTAAATTTGTAACCCGGGCCACCAGCACCAGTGCCACTAGGATCACCACCTTGAATCATAAAACCATCAATTACACGGTGAAAAATTACTTGATTATAGAAATCAGTACTAGCTAAATATACAAAATTATTTACCGTAACAGGCACAGCTTCGTGATTTAGTTCTGCTAAAATTTCGCCTTTGCTAGTTTTTATTTTGGCTTTATATTTTTTACCACTACTTAAAACCGAATGTTTTTCTGGATGAAAATCTGCTATTTTTTCTTTTTTCATAAAAATTAATTATTAAGCGCCATGACACTTTTTGTATTTTTTTCCACTCCCACAAGGACAAGGATCATTTCTGCCAATTTTTTCTCCGGTTTCTTCGTTCCGAGGTTTACTCTCTGTTTGTCCACTAGCCAATTCTACCGAATCACTACCTTTTAAAACCATTTTTTCCGAAGCCATAATTGACGGTGCCAACTGAATACCCAAACCAATTTTGAAAAATGAATATACTACTTCTTTTTGAATTCCACTAAGCAATTCATTAAACATTTGATAGGTTTCTTTTTTGTATTCTACCAGTGGATCACGTTGGCCATAACCACGGAGTCCTATACCAGTACGCAAATAATCAATCGCTACCAAGTGATCTACCCAAAAACTATCTATGGAACGAAGCAAAATATTTTTTTCTAATTCATGCATCGCACGCTCTCCTTCTTCTGACGTTCCAAAATTAGACATTACCTTTTCTTTAAAAACCTCATATTCTTTTTCGGCCTTATTCATTAAAAACTTTACAATTTCATCACGCACCACCACGTCTTCTAATTTGGAATTGCCATTTTTGGTTAAGTGTAACAAGGTCTCACGTTCTTCGTTGGTAAAAGAAAAAATAGTATGCATGGTTTCGTAAATTTCTTTGAGATCCCATTCATTTTTGTCGGGTAAATTGGTATGAAAAGAAACGACAAAATTTATTTCTTCGGCAATTAAATCCATGATTGTTTCTTGTAAACTAAGATATTTCTTATCAAAGTCATGAGAATTTTCGTCTTTAATAACTTCTTCTTGATTTACTTTAAAATTTGCAGCTAAATTTAAAATCTGACGTCGTTTTTTGTAAATTACATCGCGATGTTTGTTTAAGACATCATCATATTCCAACAAATGTTTACGAGAATCAAAATGAAAACCTTCAACTTTCTTTTGTGCGCCTTCCAACATGCGAGTAATCATGCGTTGTTCAATTGGCATGTCTTCGGGCACTTTTAATGTGGTCATGACACTCTTAATTCGGTCGCCAGCAAAAATTCGCATTAAGTCATCTTCGGTAGACACAAAAAATTGGGTTTCACCAGGATCACCTTGACGAGCACTACGACCACGAAGTTGATTATCAATACGACGTGCTTCGTGGCGTTCGGTACCAAGCACAAACAAACCACCAGCTTGGCAAACAATCTCTGCCTCTTCTTTATTTATTGGGTTGCCACCAAGCTTAATGTCTACACCACGACCAGCCATATTAGTGGCCAAGGTAATTGCGCCTGGTCTACCTGCTTGGGCAATAATTTCCGCTTCACGTTCGTGATTTTTGGCATTTAAAATTTCATGTTTAATGCCTTCTACTGTTAAGTAAGCACTTAATTCTTCATTTTTTTCTACCGAAATAGTACCAATCAACATTGGCTGATTTTTGGCTCGACATTCTTTGATTTTTTCAATGATTGCTTTGTTTTTGGCGCGTTCATGACGATAAATACGATCGGGATGATCAACTCGTTGATCACCCTTGTTGGTAGGAATAGTAATAACATCCAAATTATATATTTTACCAAATTCTTCTTTTTCGGTTTCGGCCGTACCAGTCATACCCGATAACTTGCGGTACATGCGAAATAAATTTTGGAAAGTAATTGTGGCCAAAGTTTGACTTTCGCGTTGGATTTTAACATTTTCTTTGGCTTCAATAGCTTGATGAAGTCCTTCGGAATAACGACGGCCTGGCATTTTGCGTCCCGTAAATTCGTCGATAATAATAATTTCACCGTTATCGACAATATAATCACGATCACGTTTGAATAATACTTCGGCTTTTAAAGCTTGTTCGATATGATGGACTAATTTTATACCACCTTCTTCGTAAATATTGGCCACATTTAACCATTTTTCAAATTTGGCAATGCCTTGTTCGGTAAGAGTGGCCGAACGCATTTTTTCGTCCAAATTATAATCTCCCAAATCGTCGGGATTAACTGGAGTATTGTCGTTTTTACTAAGCATGCCAAAACCAGTGGTATCTTTTACAGTTTTATCTTCTTTTAATTGACGAACTAATTTGGCAAATTGATAATACTGATCTGTGGCTTCTTCGGCTGGGGCAGAAATAATTAGCGGAGTACGAGCTTCATCAATTAGAATAGAATCTACTTCGTCGACAATTGCATAATGCATTTCATCACCAGGGCGCATTACCATTTCTTCCAAACTCTGTACCATGTTGTCGCGCAAATAATCAAAACCAAATTCATTGTTGGTACCATAAGTAATATCACAACGATAAGTTTCTTGGCGTGAACAAGGAACAAGAAATTCATCTTCAATTTTAAAACTTTCTATTTCACTTTCTTTTTCTAATTCTTCAACTTTGCGGATTTCCTCCCCTTGGAAAGGGGAGGTTGGGAGGGGTTGATTTTTATTAGCATTATATTTATACGACACGCGCATGTTTTGAATAATACCCACACTCATGCCCAAAAAATCATAAATTTTACTCATCCATACAGCATCGCGTTTGGCCAAATAATCATTGACAGTTACTACATGCACACCTTTGCCTTCCAAAGCATTTAAATAAACCGGCAAAGTGGCTACCAAAGTTTTACCTTCACCAGTACGCATTTCGGCAATACTACCTTTGTGCAACATGGTGCCACCAATAAGTTGTACATCGTAGTGACGCATACCTAAAACACGGTGTGCAGTTTCGCGCACCGTAGCAAAAGCTTCTGGTAAAATATCATCCAATGTTTCGCCTTTAACCAGACGTTCTTTAAATTCAATAGTTTTGTGTTTTAGTTCATCATCAGTTAATTTTTGCCAAGCAGGTTCTAAACTATTAACTTTTTCAACAATCGGCTGAACTGCACGAACAAATTTTTTACTAGGATCGCCAAATATTTTTTCAAGAAATTGCATAAAATAATAATATTCCCCTCCCCCTTGTAGGGGGAGGAAAATTTAAAAGTCCATCAAATTATATCAAAGAGCAGGACTTTTGTCTACCCCTTGACCCTTCAAATCAGGGTCAAGCCTGAGTACACAGCCGAAGGCTTGACAAAAGGGCTAAAATATGCTATAATTGTGGCATAAAACTGCCCTAGAGGCATTTGATGATCTATTGCGCCGTGTTCCTAACCGAAAACAACGAACTAACCCTCAACCCTACTGGAACCAACTGGGAGGCGGTAGGCATCGCCACCATAGGATACGAGGGCCTCACGCGCTTCATCGCCTTCGGCCAGGGCTAATCAGCCCAGCCTCGCTCCTTCCCCCGCCCACTTCCGGGCACACCCAAGCAAAAATGGGTGACAAAAAACCGCCACCCTGCTCAGTTTATTAAATCTAATAATTTGAACAAGGAGAAGAGGCGGTTTTTTGTTTGTTTCCCTCCCCTACAAGGGGAGGGTTAGCCTGCCTGCCGGTAGGCAGGGGTGGGGTCTGGCAAACAGCGAAACCTCCTCCTCGCCTCCCCCTTATAGGGGGAGGAAAATTGTTATCCCTGATATTCTTTTTCACCACGCAAAACTTTTTTATCTTTGGCGCGCATTTTTTCTTTCATTTTTTCTAGTTCTACTTTTAAATGATCTTTTACTTTGTCAATCGCTTTGTACAAATCTGGTTCTTCTTTTACCACACGCAATAATTTTCCAGGTACTGCCAAATTTACTTCGGCATAAAAAATATCGCCTTTTTGATGATGATGCGAAGTCATGCCCACATCAATATCCGCACTTTGAATATTGTCAAAAAATTTTTCTAAAGTACTAATTTTTTCTTCGGCATAATTTTTTATAGCTTCAGTTAATTCAATGTTTGTACCTTTAATATTTATATTCATAAATTTTATTTTAATTAATTATTTCCACTTCGGGAATTAATTCAACCCCAAATTTATTATATACTTTTTCCTTTAGAGTTTCAATTAAAGTCAAGATGTCTGTTTGGGTGGCATTCTTATAATTAATAATAAAATTACCATGCTCATCGGAGATCTTGGCGCCACCTACAGCAAAGCCTTTCATGTCTAATTGTTCTACTAGCCAACCAATTGGTACTTTTTTACGCTCCACAAATATTTCGGGCAATGCTTTTAAATCTCCTGGCCACTTGGCAATGTCTATATTTTGAAAAAAACTTCCGGCCGATGGATATGCTGGGTAGCGCCCACTGCGCTGTTTTAAATATCCAGTCATGGCAGTCATAATAGTTTGTTTTTCTGCCGGTACCAATTTAAAATAAGCTTTTAAAATTACTCCCCCTTTATTTTTTATACAACTGTCGCGATAAGAAAATTTCAATTCTTCTTTGGTCATTTCAATTACTTCTCCATCTTGCCACATTTCTATCTTTTCCAAACAATTGGCAGCTTCTCGGCCCATAGCACCAGCATTACCGCGCACGGCTCCACCAACTGTTCCCGGAATCCCTACGCCCCATTCCAAACCCGATAAACTATTTTTTGAGGCTTCAACAACAATTTTTGATAATAAAACCCCAGCCTCGGCCATAATAATATTATTTTCCGTAATTAATTTTCTAGTTCTTACTTTAATTACCACTCCTTTAAAACCCTGATCATTAAAAAGCATGTTACTACCACCACCCAAAATAAAATAATCAATTCCAGCGCCATTTACAAAATTCAAAAGCTCAATTAATTTTTGATTATCGATAATTTCTATAAAAAAATCCGCCGGCCCGCCAATTTTAAAAGTGGTGTGCTTGGCCAGCGACTCATTTATTTTTACATGACCAAATTCCTTTAATTGTTTGTATAATTCCTGCATAATTGATTTTTTTCTGGATTTTTAATATAATTACCCTCGTTATGTTGAACTTAACAGACAACCCAACTATCTACGTAACCCGCGATATTGAACGCGCACTCGGAATTCCGGTTAACACCAAGGGTTATTTTATTATCTCAAATTATTCCGACTTTGCCAAGAGTTATAAAAAAAATAGAAATATACTTTTGATTAAAGCAAAGCCCCGTACCGACCGAGGGTCTGGTACTGGGGAAAAAGAACAATTAGATACATGGGAGTTGTTGCAAAATAAAAAAGTAAAAAAGTTTATTGGCACACTGTCATCCCGAGCACACCCCGCAAATGCGGGGGAAGCCGAGGGATCCCTTAAACAAAGTAAAAGGGATTCCTCCACGGGAGCCTGCCCCGAGCGGACTAGCCGAGGGGGTCGGAATGACACACACGCCAAAATCCTAGTTTTTAAAAACACTCTACAAATAGAAAAAACCTGTGCCGAAAACGGTTGGGAATTATTAAATCCACCAGCAAAAATTTCCAATGCAGTAGAAGAAAAAATTTCGCAAATTACTTGGCTTGGACCATTAAAAAAATATTTACCCAAATACCAAGTTTTAAAATGCAAAGATATTGATCTAGAAAAAGAATCGCAGAGGAATTATTTTTCCGAAGTGAGGACCAAGCAGAGCGAACCCGCAACGAGGGAAAATAATTCCTCGAAATTCTTTAAACCATTTATCTTACAATTTAATCGTTCACATACTGGTAACGGAACATTTTTAATTACTAATGAACAACAATTAGTGGAATTGCAACAAAAATTTCCTGAACGAGAAGTACGAATTGCCGAATATATTCCCGGTCCGCTTTTTACCAACAATAATGTGGTAACCAAAAATGCTATTTTGCTTGGCAACCTAAATTATCAAATCACTGGTCTTAAACCTTTTACAGATTTATCTCTTTCTACCATTGGTAATGATTGGGCTCTGCCACACAAAATTTTGAACAAAAAACAAATTGCCGAGTACAATAAAATTGCCAATGAGGTTGGTTTACGCTTGCAAAAAGCAGGATGGTGCGGACTTTTTGGGATTGATGTAGTACAAAACGAACATACTAAAAAATTATACTTACTAGAAATTAATTGTCGACAGCCCGCAAGTACGACTTATGAATCACAGTTGCAACTCTCTGTCATCCCGAGCGAAGTAAAACGAAGTCGAGGGATCCCTTACACAACAACCAAGGGATTCCTCCACTCGTCGCGAGACTCGGTCGGAATGACAGATGAGGTTACTACTTTTGAAGCACATTTACTTTCGTTAACAAATTTTGATTTAAAAAACAAAAAATTAATAAAAATAAATAATGGTGCACAAATAATTCAACGCGTTACGCAACACACGCCGGTAATTAATATTCCGAAAATTACCAAAAAACAATTCTTTAATTACTTTGTTTACAACAACAGCAAAGACAATGCCGACTTGCTTCGTTTACAAACCACTGTTGGCATAATGAAAGAACACAACATATTAAATGATTATGGAAGAATTCTGCAATACTTTGTAATTGGCGCGAAAGATGGCAAACCCTGGTGTGCTGACCGAGCGGCGGGAATAATTATTAAGGACAATAAAATCTTAGTAATAAAAAGGAATAAATATGGTGAAGAATTTTATATTTTTCCCGGAGGAACTGTGGAAAAAGGAGAAAAACTAAAAGAAACAGCAATTAGAGAAATAAAAGAAGAAACCAATTTAACCTGTACTCTACAAAAAACAAAGCCACTATTTTACGAAGATAAAATTGATGGCAAAAAAATCTATCACTATTTTATCGATAAATGTACTGGAACTGCTAAAATCAAAAGCAATTCCGAAGAATTTATCCGTAACAAAGAAGGCAATACTTATGAATTGGTCTGGATTGATTTGTTAGAATTAAAAAATATTGAATTACACCCAATTGAAATTAAAAAAGAATTATTAAAAAAATATGTCTAGTTTGTCTACTCAAGCTCTGGAAGTTATTCAAAATTATCTTCACCTCCCCTTTCCTGGGCATAATATTTCTTGCCCTTATTTTAACAACCGCCGGGCCCGACTTCGTGGAGGTTTGCGGGCATTAATTGGCAAAGGTAGTCCCGCAGATATTGTGGAAGAAGCAACCATAATTTCCTTGCGTGAAAAAATTAATTTAAACAAAATAACTGACGAAGAATTAAAAAAGTTTTTAATTGATAAAAAAATTGGCATTGATTGTTCGGGCTTGGTTTACCACATTCTTGATGCCGAAATGAAAGCACAAGGCAAAGGATCTTTACAAAAAATTCTTAAACGTCCGTGGTTTAAAAATCCCATTAGAAAATTATTAGTAAAATTACGACCAATTGAAAATACTGGTGTGGGAACTTTTAATCATGAAATAAACAGCATGGAAATAAATTTAAAAGACCTTGCTCCAGGTGATTTGATTATTATTATGGGTGCTGGGGTAAAACAGGATTATAACCACATATTACTCATAAATCAGATAGCAGATAACAAAATTCAATATACTCACTCGTTTCAGTATCCAAATGATGGCCTTTATAATCATGGTGTACGACAAGAAACAATCACTATTACCGATCCTAACAAATCTTTGTTAGACCAAACCTGGTCCGAACCGCAAATGCAGGATTACGCGAAAAAAGCCAAGGAATGTAAAATTGCAAGACTTAGGACATAAGATTTATGACATAAAACCCTGTACCGTTCTGGTACAGGGTTTTAATATTTTCAAGACCCAATCTTAATTAACAAATAATTACTAATTAAGATTGCTGGGGCCTTGAACGACCACCAGCCAGAGGCGGGTTGGTCGAGGGATAAGAAAGAACGGAGGGAAGGAACAGACGCTATCTAGCCGCTGGTGGGCCAGAGGCGCTTGTTGGTGGCGATGGCCATGTCGTAATTGGCGGTGATCTGGAAGACCTTGTGGGCCATGAGCTTCTGGAAATGCAATCTCATGGTGGCATGACCACCCACTTCCAAGAACAGGGTGTAGTCGGTCGGGTCGCAGAGGACAGTGACCGACTTGTGGTTCTTGGCCCCAGCGCGCAACATGGCGGGGCCACCGATGTCGATGTTCTCGACCAGTTCGTCGCGCGTGACGTCGGGGTTGGCCGCCACCAGCTCGAAAGGGTAGAGGTTCACGACAACCAGATCGATACCCTGGATGCCGTGCTTCTCCAGGAAGTTCAGGTGTACCCGGTTGTCGCGCTTGTAGAGGATGCCCGCATGGATCTGCGGGCAGAGGGTTTTTACCCTACCATCCAGACCCTCGGGGAAGCCCGTGACCTCGGCCACGTCGGTGACCGCGATGTCCTGCTCACGCAGGAACTTGGCGGTACCGCCCGTACTGAGGATCTCCCAGCCGAAGTCCACCAAGGCCTTGGCCAGTTCCACTACACCGGTCTTGTCGAACACACTGATCAACGCTCGGGGCATGGGCACCTCCTGATTACTGGCTAAACCGGAAAGACGTTAATTTCAATTTAACACAAATAATGCAAATTAGCAAGAGTGTGATGTTTCGATACAAAAACTTGATTTTTTATTGATTTTTTGCTAAGCTATACGGGCTTATGAATGTACCGCTAGAGACAATCAACGAGCTTAAAACTGCCATTAGCTTTGGTATTTTTTCGTGTATTATTGCTTTTCTTTGGGCACCTGCCTTAACCAAAATTTTATACAAATTTAAACTTACTCGCCAAGCCGAATACGACGCTACCATGGGCGTGACTAGTAAGGCTGGCACCCCAATTATGGGCGGGCTCTTGGTAATTATTACCGTAGCTTTAATTACCATTTTATTTAACTGGGAAAGAAAATTTACTTGGGTGCCAATTGGCGTAATGTTGCTTTCTGCGCTCTTGGGTGGCATTGATGATGTAATGCACATTTACGGCCACGAAAGACGCAACCGCAAGTTAAAACAAATTTTTACGCTTATTCGTGTTCATTCTGATCGGAAATACCGTGTTTGGCTAGTTATTACTTTACCTTGGTCAATTTTTAAACGCTTGGCTTTGATTTTGGGTTCTCATCCTGGCAAAGGCGTACATGTTCACGAAAAATTATTATTACAATTTGCCGCCGGCGGGATTACTGCTTGGTGGGTTTATTTCAAATTAGGCGAACACTGGCAATTAATTAGTGTGCCTTTTGATGGACTTGTAAATATTGGTTTTTGGATAATTCCTTTAATTATTTTTTTTGTAATGTTTACTGCCAATGCCGTAAATGTAGCCGATGGTATGGATGGCTTGGCCGGCGGATCACTTATTCTTACTTTTTCCACGCTTACAATTTTAAGCTGGCTTACCGGGTATCAAGAAATTACTCTTTTAAATGCTACTGCGTCGGGCGCTTTAATTACTTATACTTATTTCAATGTTAAACCCGCACGCTTTCAAATGGGCGATGTTGGTTCACTAGGTTTGGGTGCGCTCTTGGCAATTAATACGATTGTCATGAACAAAATGCTCTTACTCCCCTTTTTGGCTTTTATTTTTTACGTAGAATTATTTAGCGTAATTATTCAAATTATTGGTCGCTATACTTTGGGCCGAAGAATTTTTAAAATGGCGCCACTACACCATCATTTTGAATTAAAAGGTTGGAGTGAAGAAAAAACTGTAATGCGTTTTTGGATTGCTCATGGCGCCATGGTGCTTTTGGGATTGTGGATTGCTTTGTACTAATGATCAATAATCAATTTTCAATTTACAATAAATAACCAATTTCCAATTACCAAACACACTTGAAAATTGGTTTATTGAAAATTTACTGAAAATTGTAAATTGATAATTGAAAATTATTTATGTATCTAAACTGGAACGCACTTACAATTGATGTATTTTCAGATAATAAAATCAACTCTCTTTACAACGAGGGTTATCTTTTTACCCGCACAGGCAAAGGTGATATGTACCAGACGCGAAGTATTCGCATTGATTTAAGTAAGTTTGAATTGAGTAGTGAAAATAAACGAGTGTTGAAAAAGACTGAGGACATAGGATTTAAAGTATATGATATTCCATACGAAAAATATGATTGGTCAATTGGCAAAATGGCCAAGGATTTTTATGAAACAAGGTTTGGTAGAGGAACGCCTGCACTGAACCGAGCCAAAGGCTCTGGTTTAGTGTTTTCGGCAAATAAAATAAAAGAATTATTAACAACTAAACATAATTTTAATAAGTTATTTGTTTACAGTCTGTCATTGCGAGAAGCCCCCGAGGGCGACGAAGCAATCCCCAGTAAGAATGGGATTGCCACGCCCTCCACTTCGTTACGGGCTCGCAATGACAGTGTCGGCTACGTAATCTGTCACGAAACAAACGAACTACTTCACTACTCTTACCCATTTTATAACTTAGATCTTAAATCCTATGTCTTAAGTCCTAACACGGGCATGGGTATGATGCTCCAAGCAATTATCTACGCTCAAAAACAAGGCAAAAAATATGTTTATCTAGGTTCTGCCAAAGACGCCAAAGCGAAATACAAATTACAATTTGCAGGACTAGAATGGTTTGATGGAAAAACTTGGCAAACAGATTTGGAAGAATTGAAACAGCAAATTATGCAAAATAAGCAACAAGCAGATTAAGTATTTTATGACAGTAATAAAAACTTTTAAAGAATTACTAGTCTGGCAAAAATCACATCAGCTAACTTTAATAATTTATAAAATAACCAATGATTATCCAAAATACGAAATATTTGCTTTAACAAGTCAAACAAGACGAGCTTCCTCCTCAATACCTGCAAACATAGTTGAAGGTTTTAGAAGACAAAGTCTAAAAGATAGCATAAACTTTTACAATACTGCTGATGCTTCTCTAGAAGAATTAAAATATCATTTACTACTAGCAAAAGACTTAAATTATATTAGTATTGAACGATATAACTACGTTCTTGAAAAAGCAGAAGAAGTTGGCAAATTACTTACTGGATGGTTACAAAGTCAAAGAAAATTTTTAAATACTAAATAATCTGATATGGAGTCATTTGAAGAATTTTTAAAAAGAAAAGGAAACAAATTAATAAAAATGAAAGATATTAGCCGAAAAGGATATTATTATTTTCAAAGAGAAGCTTTAACATACATGCAACAGTTTAATCTCAAAGAAAAATATTATATTCTTGAGAGATTAAAAATTGTTAAAATGGAAGGTGAAATTACTAACAAAAATAATAAAATTGGTAATGTCGAATATCGTATAGGTTATTATATTATAGGAAAAATAAGAAAAGCAAAAGACCGCTGGATTTGGGGACAATTTTGTCCAATGATTCCATCTAGTGATTTCACAAAATTAATTAAAAAAGCAAAAAAAGAAAAGACTATAATCAATACTTAATCTGCTTATTCTGCTTACAAACTTATTCTACTTATGAGAATCCATTTCATCGGTATCTGTGGTGTGGCTATGTCGGCCTTGGCAATAGCTTTTAAAAAAGCTGGACACGAAAAACTGCCTGATGGCAGTCTCGTGCCATGCTTTGAGGTATCGGGGAGTGATGTGGGATTTTTTCCACCGGTTTCTACAAATTTGGAAAAACATAATATAAAATTTTATCCTGGCTGGCATCCAGAAAAAATGGGAACGCCTGATTTAGTGGTAGTTGGCAATGTCGCTAGTTCCACCAATCCCGAATGGCAATACGTGCAAGAAAAAAAATTAAATTACAAATCTTACCCAGAAGCAATTGAAGAATTTTTTATTAAAGAAAATTCCATTGTTTGTGCTGGTACTTATGGTAAAACCACTACTTCGGCGTTGTTGGCTTTTGTTTTAAGTGAATGCGGATACAACCCAAGTTATATGTTTGGCGGGATTGCTGTGGATGAGGGGTTTGACAGTGCCAGCTTAGGAAATGAGCCACGTAAAGTTCAGACTTCGTCTGAACCACGTGGCGGTTACTCCGTAACCGAAGGGGATGAGTACAAGAGCGCACGCTGGGACAATGGAGCAAAATTTTTTCATTATCACCCCACTCACCTACTCTTAACTGCCATACAGTGGGATCATGCTGATGTTTATCCAACAGAAGAAAGTTATTTTGAGGCATTTGAAAAATTAGTTAAGTCTGTTCCAGAAAATGGATTGCTTGTAATGAGTGAACAGATATCAGATAGCAAATATCAGATAGCAAATAGCATACGATATGGTCAATCCGAAAAAAATGATTACGTATATTTTGACATCCACCAAACAAAAGACGGAATTAAATTTCAAATTAAACATAATGCTATTTGTTATTTGTTATCTGCCAATATGTTCGGTTCTTACAACGCCGAAAACATAACTGGAGTATTCGCATTGGCAAATGAGATCGGTTTAGAACCAGAAAAAATTATTTCTGCAATAAATAAATTTAAAGGCTTAAAAAGAAGATTGGAAAAACGTTATGAAAATAAAATAACAATTTTTGATGATATTGCTCATTCACCTGCCAAAGCAAATAGTGTTTTACAAACTTTAGCCAAAATATATAAGCGTCATCCCCGCGAAGGCGGGGATCTTACGGAGATTCAAGATTCCCGCCTTCGCGGGAATGACGAACCAAAACTATTTTGTGTTTTTGAACCAAACACTGGAAACCGTCAAGCACAATCTGCGCCAAGCTATAGCAATGCTTTCAAAGATGCCGATGAAGTTATTATTCCCAAACTTACTAAATTAAAAACTTCCGAAGAATTAAAACATTGGGAAGGAAAAGAATTAGCCGAGATTATCTCCCAAATCCATAACAACGTAAAATATCTTGAAAATGATAATGAATTAATAAATTATTTAATTAATAATACAAGCGAAGGCGATGTGATTGTTTTTTGTGGCAGTCACGGCTTTCGTGGCATGATTGATGAATTAATTTTGTCATTCCGAACCCACAGGTGAGGAATCCCTTTCAATTTAACTAAACAACTAATTTAATATAGCGAGTTTATTCCACAGAAAAGGGATCTCTCGCTGTGGCTCGAGATTTTTATGAAAATACCTAAACAAGCAAAAAAAGTTTTTGATGGTGTTGTTTTTGATGTTTATCAATGGCCTCAAGAATTATTTGATAAATCAATCGCCACTTATGAAATGCTTAAGCGAAAAAACACAGTGGAAATTATTCCTATAATGGATGATAAAATTTGTCTTATTTATGAAGAACAACCAACTTTACCAGTTGCTTATAGTGTAGTTGGTGGACAGCAAGATTTTGATGAAACACCATTAGATTGTGCTAAACGAGAATTATTAGAAGAAACTGGTTTAGCTTCTAATGATTGGGAATTAATTAAGGAATTTGACCCTTACAATAAAATTGAATGGACAATTTCACGCTTTATTGCTCGAAATTGCCAAAAAGTTGCTGAACAAAATTTGGATCCAGGCGAAAAAATAGAGTTAAGACCAGTTGCTTTTGATGAATTTATGAAAATCATGGTTAGTGATAGATTTCGTTCCCAAGATGTAACTGCTGATATTTTGAAAATGATTCATTTTGGAAAATTTGAAGAATTTAAAAATAAATTATTTAAAAAGTAGAGACGCAAAATTTTGCGTCTCTACTCTACAACTTTATTAACTTTAAAAACTTTATAACTTTACAAACTATCACTTCCCTTCATCCACCACCTCGGCTACAACATTTTCACCCTCAATTGCCGAAATCAACAAAGAAATTCCACAAACATTACATTCAATTACCTGACCAACTGCCAAATCAGTATAAGAAGACAAATCTACTTCATTTTTACATTCTGGACAAATTAACTTCATATTGCTAAGATTAATAATATTAAACTTCAATAATTGTAACACAGTTATGAAAACTATTCAACAGTCCTACCCCGAACTAGCACAAGCACTTGACACAACTGAGGTATATTTAAAACGCGAAGACCAACACAAATATGGCTCACACAAAGGACGTTCAATTCCCTTAATGATCAAAAAATATTCTAAAGAAGGACCACACACTGCCACGATTGGTGGGCCATTTTCTGATTTTGTAATTTCTTCTTCGGGAAATGCCGCTTTGGCAGCCATTCATGCTATTCAAGCTCATAATCGCAATAACGATAATAAACTCACTTTAAAAATTTTTATCGGAGAAAATATTAATGCGGAAAAATTAAAATTATTAATTAATTTAATTGAAGATCCTAACATCACTTTAACTCAGGTAGAAAATCCCAAACAAACTGCTTTTTTGGTAGATAAGGAAGGACAAGCAAAAAATCTTCGCCAATCAACCGATGAATTGGCTTTGGAAGGTTACACAGAACTTGCTGAAGAATTAAATAAAATTCCCAATTTACAAGCAGTATTTATTCCTACTTCAAGTGGCACTACAGCCGAAGGTTTGGGTTTGGCTTTTGCTAAACTTAATTACCAAGCACAAATCCACATTGTACAAACCACTGCTTGTCATCCGATAGTGGATGTCATTGCGAGGACTCCGCACACTACGGAGGACGAAGCAATCCCAGTGGATATTGATGAAACAAAGGGATTGCCACGCCCCGCTCGAGCGGGGCTCGCAATGACAGCCACTTCACTCGCCGATGCAATTGTCGACCAAGTTGGTCACAGAAAAGAAAAAGTTACAGATATAATTAAAAATTCCAAAGGCGCTGGCTGGATTGGCACGGACGATGAAATTTTGAATGCAATTGAACTACTAAAAAATACTTGTAAAATAAAAATTTCTCCAAATTCAGCATTAGCAATTGTCGGATTAAAAAAAGCCATTGCTAATGGCTTTAAATTCTCTGGACCAGTGGTTTGTTTAATTACGGGGCAATAATAATACTAACAATATTTCCTGGATCGTCCTTGGTTCCATTACCACCTTTGGTTGTATAATACTGGTCTACTAATTGTAAGCCAGTTTTTTTAAATAAATTTGCCAATTCTTCCAAACTAAATCCATGATAATACCTTTCACCTAAAATTTCTCTTTGTGAATTTCTCCAAGTAACCAAATAGTCGCCAGCTGAAATCTCTTTAAACTTTCCTTTTTCAATTAATTTCTGAGCACTTTTAGAATACATATTCCAATTTGTCATTAAAATATAACTACCTGACTTTACCACTCGCCTCATTTCTTGCAATGATTTTATTCTTGATTTCTCATCTGGCAAATGATGAAAAGTAGCAATACAATAAACAACATCAAACTCATTATCTTTAAAAGGTAAAGTTGTCATTTCGCCAATTCTGAAATCTATATTAGGAAATTTTTCTTTGGCAATTTTTATTTGTTCTTCGCTCTGATCCAGCCCAATATACTCTAAGCCTTGAAAATCTTGAAAAAGATGATATAATCTGCCTGATCCACAACCAAGGTCAAGAACTTTAAAACCATCTTTAGTATACTTTTTTAAAGGTTTTAAATCATCCCAAATAAACTTACGTGTTTCGGCAAATAGCCGGGCAATTTTATTATAAGTGTCTTTGTTTAATTGAACCAAATCTTTGGACATAAATACTTTTTTATGGAAGGACTAGAAGAAATTTTACTAAAAATTATCCTGCAAAACCCCGCAAATGGCGAGGTGTTTTATAATTTACTCCGTAAAGAAACCAATAAATTAAAAACTTCTATTCCTCCCAAACGCGAGTTGATTATAGCTTATCAAAAATTAATAAAAAATAAAAGGGCTGTACCCAACAAGCATTTTGAATTTTTGCTACGCAAAGCGCAAATTCGCACTCTTTCGGGGGTAGCAGTTATTACTTCCCTAGTTAAACCCTATAATTGCCCGGGAAACTGCGTATATTGCCCTAGCGAGGCCAGAATGCCCAAAAGTTATCTTGCAAGCGAACCAGCCGCTGCCCGCGCTCTAGGGCTTAAATTTAACCCCTATGAGCAAATGCGCCAGAGGATCTTGATGCTGGAACAAAATGGCCATCCAACCGACAAAATTGAGTATATTATCAAAGGTGGTTCTTGGAATGCCTATCCATTAAAATATCAGTATTGGTTTATTTTGGAATCGTTTAGAGCGTGTAACGAATTGTCATCGCGAACCCTACGAAGTAAAGGGTGTGGCGATCCCAAGGATTCACAAAAAAAGACTGGGATTGCTTCATCTCGCTCGAGCGAGACTCGCAATGACAGCTTGGAACAATTACGCCAGCAATTAAAAATCGAACAACGAAAAAACGAAACTTCCAAACACCGAATTATTGGCTTAACTTTGGAAACACGACCTGACTGTGTAACACCAACCACCATTGTCCACATGCGAGAACAAGGTTGCACCAGAATTGAGCTTGGACTACAAGCACCAGATGATAAAATTTTAAAATTAGTTGATCGCGGACACACAGTACAACAATTTAAAGATGCAATGCTGCTGCTCCGTCAAGCTGGTTTTAAAGTTGATCTACATTTTATGCCCGACTTACCCGGCACCACTGCCAAGCATGATGTAGAAATGTATAAATTATTATTTTCTGACCCGGGCCTTAAACCAGACATGGTAAAAATTTATCCCTGTACAGTAATTAAATCTGCTCCACTTTATAAATGGTACAAAGCTGGTAAATACAAACCCTATTCTGAGCATAAACTTTTTGAAGCTTTAATTGCCATGAAATTAGCTACTCCACGCTATTGTCGTATTTCACGACTAATTCGTGATATTCCAGAAAATGAAATAAGTGGTGGAAATATTATTACCAATTTGCGACAACATTTGGCAACAGAAATGAAAAATCGAGGATTAAAATGCCAGTGTCTTCGTTGTCGAGAAATAGGACATCAACAAGACTTAAGACTTAAGACTGAAGACTTAAGACTATTTACAGACAAATATGAAACCACTGGTGGTACAGAATATTTCCTTTCTTATGAAGATAAAAATAGACAAGTGGTGTTTGCTTTTTTACGTCTTAGACTTCCCACTGTCATTGCGAGCCCTGCCCGAGCAGGGCGTGGCAATCCCAATGTTTTAAATACTTCCATGGGGATTGCTTCGTCGCCCTCGGGGGCTTCTCGCAATGACACCGCCTTTATCCGCGAACTCCATACTTATGGACAACTAATGACATTAAAACATGAACACATCAAAGCATTAAAACAAAAAAATGATGTACAACATACAGGTTTTGGGAAAAAGTTAGTATTAGAAGCCGAAAAAATTGCCAAGAAAAATCATTATCAAAAACTCTCAATTATTTCTGGAGTTGGAGTACGGGGATATTACCGCAAACTTGGTTATAAATTAGAAAAAACTTATATGACTAAAAAAATCTCCACATAGTGTGGAGATTTTTTATCTGTGTGATCTTTTGTAAATCTGTGTAATCAATGCTAAGTCTTTTTAAACTTTACCGAGAATATTGGTTCGTAAACATTATCATATTCATCTTTTACTTCTACAGTCTCCCCTTTCATCAATTTAGTCATGGCAATGTCGGAAAGAATTTCCATATCTGATTCCAAATCAATTTTCAAATCATCCAGCTTGGTAAAATCACTGGCAAAATCCCCTTTTACGGTCGCCTCAATTTGTTTTTTGCGGGCCCTCATGGTGTTTAATTTTTCTCCTAACTCCAAATATTCTTGTGAAGCTCGTAGGGCATCCTTGTAAGCACCTCGCAAATCTTTTTGTTGTTTTTTAATTACTTGAATTCGTCCCCAAATTTCTTGAATGTCTTGCATAATTATTTTCTTTAAAATTTAAGTGGCAGTATTTTACCATTTTACATTTAAAACCACAATACCCACTACCATTAAAATCAAGGCCATTAATTTTAAAAGCAAATTTTTCTTATCCCATTCTTCTTTAATATATTTTGGTGCCAAGAGAGTAAGTAAAATTGCTAGTACAAAAACCATAATTGACTGTGCACCTTCTAATACATTAATAAGAGAAATATGCCCCTGGCTAATTGCCTTAATATTCAAAAATACTCCAGTGCGACTAAGCAAAGCAATAATTACTAAAAGCAACAATACTTGCCAAGTATAACTTTTCTTTTCCAGAGCAAATTGCCTGCGAAACTTTTTGAAAAAGAAAAATAGTCCGGCTAGAACTGGCAAAATAAATAATTGATAACCAGCCATTTGCAAGGCAACTACACCATGCTTTGTTACATAACGTGTTACTACATCACAACCAACAAAAAAGAGCGTACTAATTAACATCAACCAAAAACCACTGGTTAATTTAATTTTTTCTTTCTGTATATTTAAATGTAACCCAGCCAAAATACTACCAACTAACAAAATAAACAAAGCCACTAACTGTTTTGGCTCCAAAACTTCACCCAAAAATATCCATGAAAGCCAAAGCCCATGTAAAGGCATTAGATTCCAAAGCAAATTAATCCGTGAAACTTCTTCACGTTGCATGGCCAAAATATAAAAAAAAGTCGCTATGAAAAATAAAATCGAAGCCAAAACAATCAACCAAAAATTTAACCAACCATACCAAAAAAAATCAAAGAAAAACCAAATAGGAATTAAAACTCCGTCGACCAAAAAACCCATAACCAAATATACCAAAGGATTTTTTACTTTATTGGTCAAAATATACTTATCGGCAATATTGGTCCAAGCCCACAAAAAACGTGCTCCCAAGGCATAAAATATCCACGACATAACAATTTGAATGATGAATAAGAATATGATACTATAAACAGGTTAAATTATCAAAATATGGAGATAATTGTGGCCTCTGGCCCAGTAATTATTGAAAACAACAAAGTTTTACTCGATAAAGAACAAAAAGAATATGGAATAACCCCCTGGTTTTTTCCTGGCGGCCGATTAAATAGCCCAAATGAAAGTCCAGAAGATGCTTGTAAACGTGAAGTAAATGAAGAATTAGGAATTAATATTAAAATTATAAAACAGCTTAGAACTTTAGAAAAAGTGATGCCTGATAACAAAAAAAGTGTTTTATATCATTTTCTTGCAGAAAGAACTGGTGAAATTAAAATTGGTGACGATGTTGTAGAATATGGCTGGTTTGATATTAATAATTTACCAAATGATTGTGCTTGGAATGTTTACGAAATAATTGCTGAATATAAAAATATGGTGTAAAAAATGTTAAAACGTTAGGATGTTAAAAAATTATTTATAATTACTTATTATGAACAAACAAACACTTGCTGATTTTGATCCACAAATCAAAGAAGCAATCAAACACGAACTCAATCGTCAAGAACAAGGTTTGGAAATGATCCCTAGTGAAAACTTTGTTTCATTGGCTGTTTTAGAAGCCCTTGGTTCTATTTTAACCAACAAATATTCCGAAGGCTATGTTGGAAAACGTTATTATGGCGGTTGCGAATATATTGATGTTGCCGAACAACTGGCAATTGATCGCGCTAAACAGCTTTTTGGAGCTGAACATGTAAATGTACAACCCTTGTCTGGAGCTCCAGCGAATATTGCCGTTTATTTTGCCTTATTACAACCTGGCGACACAGTGCTTGGTATGGATTTATCACATGGCGGGCACTTAACTCATGGACATCCAGTTACTTACATGGCAAAGATTTTTAATTTTGTACGTTACAAAACCAATGAGATCGGAAAAATTGATTTGGATAATTTACGAGCCATGGCACTTGAGCACAAACCAAAAATTATTTTGGTTGGCTATAGTGCTTATTCGCGCGAAATTGAATATGAAAAAATCAAAGCCATTGCCGACGAAGTTGGCGCGATTACCATGGCCGACATTGCCCACATTGCTGGCTTGATTGCCGCCGGTGAAATGAACAACCCAGTACCAATTTTTGATATAGTCACTACCACTACGCACAAAACTTTGCGCGGGCCACGTGGTGGTATGATTATGTGTAAGGAAAAATTTGCCAAGGATATTGATAAAGCAGTATTTCCTGGTTTTCAAGGTGGACCACACGAAAATAATATTGCTGCCAAAGCCATTGCTTTTAAAGAAGCACTCGAACCAAGCTTTAAAGAATATGCCAAGCAAATTAAGGCCAATGCCAAAACTCTAGAAGCCAAATTTTTGGCCTCTGGCTACAAATTGATGTTTGGGGGCACAGATAACCACTTATTGCTTGTAGACGTTACTGGCAAGGGTTTAAGTGGCAAGCAGGCCCAAATAGCCCTAGACATTGCCGGGATAACTGTGAATAAAAACATGATTCCCGATGACCCCCGTAGCCCTATGGATCCTTCAGGGATTCGCTTTGGCACACCAGCTTTAACCACCCGCGGTATGAAAGAAACAGAAATGAATTTAATTGCTGATTGGATGGATGAAGCAATAATGAATTGGCAAAACGAAGAAAAATTAATTGAAATAAAAAACAGAGTAATTGAATTAACTAAAAAATTTCCTCTTTACCCAGAATTACAATAATATGCAACACAAAACTTTTAAAAAACTTTGGACAATTATTGCCATTATTGGAATATTAGCAATGCTTTTCTTTACGATTATGCCCGCGTTTCAATAAAATTGTCATTGCGAGAAGCCCTCGAGGGCGACGAAGCAATCCCAAGGTTTTTATGTATCTCTCTCACAAGTCACTTAATCTTACTACACACCAACATTACCAATATACGACATTGTTTCTTTTTGTCTTTGGTTTTTTCTTGTTTTTTCCCTTTTACATATTTGTTACTGAATTTGCCGTAGATACAAATTTATGGCAATGGTTTTTCTTTTTTCCTTGGATGAGCTTTTATATTTTTTGGTGTTTAAAAGAAAGGAATAAAGTTGATTTGAATGAAAAAATTGATCCTTTACACCGACCAATAATTCACTGGCTTTTGTTTGCTCTTTGTATTTTAGTTCTTACTTTACAACCAAATGATTTAAGGGAAATGCAAAGTTTAGATTTGGCTTTCATAATCTTTTCTTTTTTTATTGCTGACGGTTTTTGGGATTTTAAAACTATGAAAGTAAAATAAGTATTTATACTGAATTTTTATTGAAGTATGCAAAAAATTTGGAAACTACTAGACCCTGCACCAGCAACATTTTTGGAAGAACACCCGGAACTTCCCAATATTGTGGCCAATTTGTTGTATCACCGCGGAATTATTACTCAATCTCAAATCGATGAATTTTTAGATCCAGATTATTCCCAAAACGTACATGATCCTTATTTATTTAAAGACATGGAGAAAACTGTTACGGAAATATTTTTGGCTATTAAGAACAAAGATAAAATTGTCGTGCATGGCGATTACGATGCCGACGGCGTTTCCGCATCAGTAATTTTGGTTTCTACTTTAAAAATTTTGGGCTGTGAAAATTGTGAAGTCTTTTTACCTCATCGCGAAACCGATGGTTATGGCTTAAATGTAAATACAATAAATAAATTATCCGAAAACGGTACAAAATTAATTATTACTTGTGATTGTGGTGTAAGTAATGCAACGGAAATCGAACTAGCTAATAGTCTGGGCATGAAAGTAATTGTTACCGACCACCATGCTGTACCAGAAATCTTGCCACCAGCGTTTAGTATTATTCACCCCAAAGTTCCAGGCGAAACTTACCCCGACAAAGGTTTGGCAGGTGGAGGTGTGGCTTTTAAGGTAATGCAAGGATTATTAAAAAAATATCACGAAAATTATGTAGTTGAAAGTGGGCCAACTTTAGGCTGGGAGAAATGGTTACTTGATATGGTAGCCATTGCTAGTGTGGCTGACATGGTACCGCTCTTAGGTGAATCGCGCACCCTTACCAAATATGGCTTAATTGTTTTAAATAAAACCAAACGTATTGGCTTACAAAAATTATTATTGGAAGCTAGACTTATTGAAGAAGACGGCACAACCAAATACGATCTCTCAGCCGACACAATTGGCTTTCAAATTGCTCCACGGATCAATGCTGCTGGCAGAATGAACCACGCCAATGTAGCCTACAATTTAATGATGACCGAAAACCCCGAAGAAGCAACCGAGTTAGCTCATGATTTAGATAAAAATAATCAAGACCGCCAAAAAGTTACCGAGGATTTGGTAAAAGAAGCTGTGCGACAAGCCGAAATACAAAAAGATCAACCAATTTTATTTATTTTAGGAGCTGGCTGGTCCACAGGAATTGTGGGTTTAATTGCCAGTAAAATAAAAGAACGCTACTACAAACCAACAATCGTTATGGCCGAAAATGCGAAGCCATGTACCGAGCAAAGCTCTGGTACTGTGGAAGAAATCACTGGTTCGGGGCGTAGTATCCCTGGCTTTGATTTAATTGGGGCTATTCAAAAAATACCGGAATTTTTTTATAAATTTGGTGGTCACCCTATGGCCTGTGGCTTTACTTTAAAAAATAAAGAAGAATTGGAAAATTTTAAAACTGCTTTAATAAATATTTTTAATGACACAACTGCAAGACTAGATTTAAAACCTTCATTGGCAATTGACGCGGAAATTGATTTGGACCAGGTAACCTGGGAATTATATGATGTACTAGATAAATTTAAACCTTTTGGCCAAGCCAATGAAAAACCAAAATACATTGCAAAAGAATTAACCGTTGCTGGCTTGGAACCTGTTGGTAAAACCGCCAAACATTTGCGAATTATGGTAAAACACAATTCACACAAAATTCGCAAAACTATTGGTTGGAATTTGTGTACGGAAAATAATGATCAAGGAATTGACTGGGGTAAAGAATTGAAAGTTGGTGATAAAATTGATTTAGTCTTTGAAATTGAGGTGAATCAGTGGAATGGTAATCGAGAATTACAATTAACTATTGTTGATCTAAAAAAATTATGAAATTAATTACTTTTACCGACGGTGGTTCACGAGGCAATCCCGGGCCCGCGGCCACTGGCATTGTAATAAAAGATGAGAATGGAAAAACTGTTTGTGCTTATGGAGAATTTTTGGGCACACAAACCAACAACTATGCCGAATACAAAGCCATTATTTCGGCACTAAAAAAAGTTAAAAGTTTGGGTGCTACCGAAGTGTCTTGTTTTGCCGATAGCAAACTAGTTGTTGAGCAATTAAACCAAAATTGGAAAGTACGTGAGCCTAGTATACAAAAACTTTTTGTAGAAGCTTACAATATTTCGCAACAATTCAAAAAAATTACTTATAAGCATGTCCTGCGCGAAAAGAATAAAGAAGCCGACGCCGAAGTAAATAATATTTTAGATAACAATTAATATTTATAATGAACTTGTTGAATTATGAATTTTATAGAATTATTTAGCAGTATTAATTCTTCTTGGGTAACTTTTTTTATTGCCATGTTACCCATTGCCGAATTAAGAGTAGCTATACCAGTAGCAATTGAAATTTACAAATTAAATCCTTGGTGGGTGTTTTTTGTTTCTATTATTGGCAACATGGTGCCAGTAACGATTATTTTGTTGTTAGTGCCAAAAATTCACAATTGGCTTTTAAAGCAAAAAGTTATTGGCAAAATGTTTGATTATTTTTTAACCAGAGCAGAAAATAAATTTAAAAATGATTTTAATAAATGGGGCTTAGTTGGTTTGGCAATTTTTGTAGGCATTCCCCTACCTATGACTGGTGTCTGGACTGGAGCTTTGGCAGCTTTTGTTTTTAATATTCCTTTTAAAAAATCTTGGCCAACAATTTTTGCTGGGGTAATTATTGCCGGAATTGCTGTACTCTTAATCACTTTATTTGCTGGCGCCTCGCTAAGATGGTTGTTTGGAATTTAATAATATGAAAATTGCCCTTTGCCACAGCATGCAATTTGCTGAAAAAGCTAGAGAAGTTGAAAAATGGTTTAAAGATAACGGTCACCAAGCTCAAGGTTCAATTTTTATTGATGGTTTTTTAGGTTTAAATAATGAAGAAAAAGAAACACTAAAACTTAAACAAAAATATGAGCACGATGCTATTCGTGAACATTGGAGAGTTATTCAAGAGTCAGAGGTAGTCTTAATTTTAAATTACGATAAAAACAATATTCCCAATTATATTGGGGGAAATTCTTTTTTGGAAATGGGTTTTGCTTACATACTCAACAAACCAATATATTTGCTCAATCCTATTCCAGCAATGCCTTTTTATGAAACAGAAATAATTGCTATGAAACCAGTAATATTAGATGGTGACTTAACAAAAATAATCCCGTTTTAAACGTGATTATTTTATTTTTATTTTTTATTCTTTAAAAAGTGATTCAATTTTTTGAGATGCTGAGCTTTCTATTCTTTCACCTGGTTTTGTCCATTTTACAACACCAAAAGAACCAGTACTAAGATCTTTTTTGGGGTCATTAGGTCTATGTTGGGTATTCCAATCTACATACTCAAAAATAAAATGTGCATCAATTTTATGTTTTCTGTATAACCCAATCAATCTCTCCAGATAATCTGCTTGTGCTTCTTCATCTCTAACTACAGGCAAAAGCCCAAGCATATTACCTATTTCACCTTTCTCCCAATCAATCACTGAGTGGGCAGCACCCCCAAACCTATCTGCCCCCTTATATGGGGCAGTACCATATTCAGTAATAGCCACTGGTTTACCGTGTTGTTTATAATCTTCCAATTTTTGTTCATATTCATCTTTATTAGAAATATCTTCATAAAGATTAACCCCAACAATATCAAAAGAATTCCAATCAACATTTTCATCCGGCAAAGATGCATAAGTAATTTTTCCTTTAAATTCTTTTTTTGCTGCCAAAGCTAAATTTCTCGTAAATTCTCTAACTCGCTCTTGAAATTTTTGTACGTCCGGTGAAGAAGTCTTCATTTTTAAAAAATTTAAATAACCTTTTGCCATTTCTAGCGCCTTAAATTTTTTAAAACGACTAATTCTATCAGCATAACCTTTTTCTTCAAAAATAGCTGTTGAATCAAGCATAAGTTCGTTTCCCACAACAAAAACAATTTTATCTCCATATTTTTGACGTAATTTTTCTGCTTCCTGGGCCATATTGACAACTAAATTTAGAGTTTCTTCTTTGTTACCATTTATTAAACGTGGAGAAAACCAAACTTTAAGATCTTTTTGTAAAGCAATTTCGGCTGCTTTAATTAAATTAGCTGAGTTGTCACCATACACACGCACTGAAGTACAACCCATTTCTTTAATAGATTCTAAATCTTTTTCAGTTTCGCTGTTTATCGCCTCATAATCAACCTTATGTTCGGGATGAAATTTCATGCCAGTGGAATAATTTATACCTTTTTCTTGTTCTTGTTCCTTTTCACAACTGTCGGAAACAACACCAGTAAAAGCTAAACTCGCAGTAGCACCGACTGCCAATTTTAAAAATTTTCTACGACTAATTTTTTCCCCTCCTCCGGATGATTCTGATGAATACATAAATATAATCTTACAAAATTATTCAATCCATCCACGTCTAGTTTTAAACCGATAAGCAAAAGCCAAAATAATTGGTACAAAAAACCAACATATCAAAGCTGTAAAAGTTCCAAAAACTGCTCGGGTAAGTAATCCAAGTTGAGACAAATATGTGCCTGGTAAAAAATATAAAACAGTAGTAAAAATTAAACCAACAACGCCTATTCTATACACCAAAGACAAAACAAAACTAGTTGGGGCAACACGACTAGAAAAATCATTTAAATTGCTAAAATGAAACACAAAACCAAGTAAAATATATAATCCCAAAAACGCCACTGCTCTTACCCAATAATAAGTAGCGAGCCAAGTAGCAACTTGAGGAATAAATAAAGGCAAAATAATTACTAAAGCAAAACTAATATAGAGTGCCACAAAATTGATAAACAATTTTGTTTTTTTTACAAACAATAAATGTAAAAATATCACCACCACAAATAAAAATAAAACAAATATACTAAAACTGGGAAAAAGAGAGATGAAGGACATATTTAAAATTTACAATTATCAATTTACAATTTTCATTAAATTTACAATCAAACAATTTTCAAACTTTATTGACAAATGAAAATTGATAATTCATTGTAAATTGAAAATTAGAAAATTGAAAATTAAATTAGATTTTATTATACCACTTTATAACTCTTTTTTTAATTCCTCAATCAATTTCTTCGCACCCCGACTCACTTTCTTTGGCACATCGACAACTACGGTTACAAAGTGATCACCCCGACCACGGCCGTGTAAAAGTGGCACACCAAGTTCTTTTAAACGAATTTGTTGACCCGATTGTGTACCTTCGGGAATAACTAATTTTTTTAAACCATCCAAAGTTTCGATTTCAATTTTATCACCCAATACAGCTTGGGGATAACTAATATTAATTTCTGTAAAAATATTTTCACCTTCACGTTTTAAATTTTTATCGTCTTTTACATGTACTCGTACATACAAATCTCCACTTTCGCCATGCACACCAGCACTTTCACCTTTTCCGGTTAAACGAATTGCTTCGCCGTTATCAATACCTGCAGGAATTTTTACATTATATTTTGATTCACTTTTTACAGTGCCTCGCCCACTACAATGTTTACAATGTTTTTCTGCTTTTTGTCCACGACCATTACAAGTTGGACAAGTACTTACAGTTTGCATTGCTCCCAAAATTGTTTGTTGTACTCTACGTACTTGGCCTTGTCCCTTACAATCCGAGCAAGTGGTCATTTTACTGCCAGGTTCTACACCACTACCACTACAAACTTCACAAGCATTATTTTTATTAAGTCTAATTTCTTTTTCTACACCAAAAATAGCTTCTTTAAATTCTAATTGTAAATCTACTTGTATATCATTGCCACGCGACTGACGAGATCGTGAACGTGAACCACCACCGAAGATGTCTCCGAAAATGTCACCCATATCAAAACCACCAAAATCGAAATTACTATTTTGATAGCCACCGCCGCCACCACGGGCCGCACGCATAAAATCTTCCCAGCCAGCTCCACCACCAAAACCACCTTGTTGCGCAAAATCAGAACCAAATTGATCATATTTGGCCCGTTTTTCGGCATTACCTACCACTTGAAAAGCTTCATTTACTTCTTTAAATTTAGCTTCATCACCACCTTCTTTATCAGGGTGGTATTGATGAGCCATTTTTCTAAAAGCCTTTTTAATTTCTTCTGCCGAAGCACTCTTGTCTACCCCCAATATTTTGTAATAATCTTTGGACATAACAAACAAATTTTCAATTATCAATTACCAATTCCCAATCAATGACCAATTTCACAATGAAACAAACTTGAAAATTGAATCATTGAAAATTCATTGTAAATTGAAAATTGTAAATTGTTTATTTTACAACCTCTCCCTCAATAGGACCTTGTTCATCCTTCTTCTCATCAGCAGCCTTGTCCGCCGAAGCTCCATTTTGTGGAGCGGAGGCGGAGTACATCTTTTGTCCTACTACTTGAGCAACTTTGGATAATTCCTCACTGGCTTTTTTAATTGCTTCTACATCATCTTTATCTTTTACTTCTTTTACGGCTTTTACCGCTTCCTCAACATTTTTCTTTTCTTCATCAGTAATTGAAATTTTATGCTGAGCATCAGCCGAAGCATTCTTTTCTTCCACATCCTTCATCATTTTTTCGCTAGTATAAACCATGGTATCAGCCAAATTGCGCACTTCAATTAATTCACGTTTCTTTTTGTCTTCATCGGCATGAGCTTCGGCATCCTTTTTCATTTTTTCAATTTCTTCTTTGGAAAGTCCAGAAGAAGCTTCAATACGAATTGATTGTTCTTTGTTGGTAGCTTTATCTTTGGCTTTGACACTTACAATACCATTAGCATCAATATCAAAAGTTACTTCGATTTGTGGCACGCCACGAGGGGAGGGTGGAATTCCATCAAGCATAAAGCGACCAAGTGTTTTATTATCGACTGCCATAGGACGATCACCTTGCAACACATTTATTTCTACACTTGGTTGATTATCGGCTGCTGTAGAAAATACTTGCGATTTGCTTGTAGGAATTGTGGTATTTCGTTCAATTAAAGGAGTCATTACACTACCAAGAGTTTCCAAACCCAAAGAAAGTGGAGTTACATCCAAGAGTAAAATTTCTTTGCCTAAATCACCTTGTAATTGTCCACCTTGAATACCAGCGCCAATAGCTACTACTTCGTCTGGGTTTACCGATACATTTGGTTTTTTGCCAAAAAATTCTTCTACTTTCTTTAATACTAATGGCATACGAGTCATACCACCTACCATAATTACTTCATCAATTTCACTTAGTTTAAAACCAGAATCCTCAACCGCTTTTTTAACTGGACCAAAAGTTTTTTCTACCAAATCCCCTACTAATTCTTCCAATTTAGCGCGGGACAATTTCATATTTAAATGTTTTGGACCATCGGCAGTAGAAGTAATAAAAGGTTCATTAATTTCAATTTCTGGTGTAGAAGACAATTCAATTTTGGCCTTTTCTGCCGCATCTTTTACCCGTTGAAGTGATAATGGATCTTTACTTAAATCTACTCCTTCAACTTTTTTAAATTCTGCTAAAATCCATTCAATAATCTTTTGATCAAAATCATCACCACCCAAATGAGTGTCACCATTGGTTGATTTTACTTCTACCGTAGATTGACCTTCAACTGCATCATGACCAATTTCCAAAATAGAAATATCAAAAGTACCGCCACCTAAATCGTAGACAGCAATCTTTTGATCTTTGGTTTTATCAAAACCATAAGCAAAAGCGGCAGCAGTAGGTTCGTTGATAATCCGACTTACTTTTAAGCCAGCAATTTCTCCGGCGTCTTTGGTAGCTTTGCGTTGAGCATCATCAAAATAGGCGGGTACGGTAATTACGGCTTCGGTAATTTTTTCACCAATTCTTTCTTCGGCATCAGCTTTTAATTTTTGCAGTACCATGGCCGAAATTTCTTGTGGACTATATTCTTTACCTTGCATTTCAATTTTTACACCCTCACCAGCTTTTACAATGCCAAATGGCATTAGTTTTTGATCACGTTGTACTTCTTCGTCTTCGTAGCGACGACCAATTAAACGTTTAATAGAATACAAAGTATTCTTGGGGTTGGTAATTGATTGACGTTTCGCCAATTGACCAACTAATCTTTCACCAGTTTTTGACACGGCAATAATGGAAGGTGTGGTACGAAAACCTTCTTTGTTTTCCAACACTTTTGGTTGGCCACCTTCGATAATAGCCATACAACTATTTGTTGTTCCTAAATCGATTCCTAATATTTTACTCATATTATTTATTGTCATGCTGAATTTATTTCAGCATCTTTCTTAATTATTAAATTTTTTATTTAAAATTATTTAGTTTTAGCTACAATCACCTTCGCAACCTTAATTACTTTCCCTTTCATTATATAGCCAGCTTCCACTTCTTTAACTATCACACCTTCCTGCCACTCCTTACCCTGAACTGAACCCTCAGGTTCTGGTTCATGGGCTTCGGCAACGGCTTCGTGTAAATTTGGATCAAACAATTCACCAACAGTTTTTATTTCTTCTACATTATGATCTTGCATTACTTTCCAAAACTGTTTCATTATATATTCAATGCCTTTTTTCCAATTGTCATTTTGTAGAGACGCAAGATTTTGCGTCTCTACGGCGAATGCCTTTTTAAAATTATCATACACGGGAATAAAATCTTCCAAAATTTGCTGTTCACTATAACGCACCCATTCACCTCGCATATCCTCTATTTCTTTTTTTAAATTTTGATAATCTGCCTGAGCTCTCTGCCACCCGGCTTTGTAATTTTCAAGAGCTTCTTTTTCGTTTTTATTGTTAAAATATATTCCTAAAGTCTCTTTTGTTAATTTTTCTATATTTTTACTTTCTTTAATCTGATTTTCTGTTAGCCAAGTATATTCAAAACCTTCACGATTATCCAACTTAACATTATCTTCAGCATCATCGGTTTTTACCACAAAATCAATAGCAATTATATGTCTTTCAGGATTATATGTTTTATCGAATATAAATTCTACTGGTCTAATAAATTCTGGATTATATACATTTAAATTCGTTTCTTCTTTTACTTCACGAATTACACAATCTGTCATTTTTTCTCCCCATTCTTCATGTCCACCAGGAATATGCCATTTTTTTTCAAATCTTTCACCCTTCATTAAAAAAACTTTATCTTGATTATTAATAATGATTACCCCCGAACAAATTTTTGGATACTTTTTATTTTCATCTGGCATATTATAACAATTCTTTAATAAATTTAACTAAATCTACGCTTTCGCCATAGTTCATTCTTGTTGGCCCAATAATAACTAGCAAACCTTGTTTACCAAATTTGGTAGCTACCAAGCCACAAGAATTTCCAAAAGGATTTTTTTGACCAATTAAAATGCCAATTTCTTGGCCAATAGCTTTGGACATTTCACCCATATTATCTTCACAATTATCAAAAATATTGGAAATGGATTTGTCGGTAGCCGAATCGCGAAATTCTGGCTGAGCAAACAAACCAGAAATACCGGTATAATAAATATTGTTTACATCAAAAGACACAATTACCGCTTCGCCAGTTTCTTCAGAAATTAATTTTGCAAAGCCTTTAATTTTTTTTACATTGTCTGGTTCTTCTTTTACCAAATTTTCAAATTTGGATTTGGTTTTTGCTTTTATTTTATCGGCCTCCATTAAATTTTCTACATAATATTGGTAACCCAATTCTGTAGGAATTCGGCCAGCCGAAGTATGAGGATGAGTTAGAAACCCAAGTTCTTCTAATTCCCGCATTTCATTACGAATTGTAGGGGCAGAAATATCCAGACCAGATTTTAAAACCAAAAAATTAGAACCCACTGGTTCGGCGGTCTTGATATAACTTTCAACAATTAGTTTTAATAATAATTCTTGACGTTTTTCCATATTTGTAAGCCTTTGGCTTATTAGCACTCAAGTCTAACGAGTGATAATATACCATTATCACTCAAACCCGTCAATTGCTAAAACTGTGGATAAATAAAAAACCGCCAAAAGGGCGGTTTTTTATTTATTTATTTTACTTATCTGCTGTTTTACTATATTCCCCTACATCAGCAATTTCACTTAAAAGTACATTTTCTACGTAAATACCACGGGAGTAGAAAATACGTTCTAATTCATTTTTTAATTCGGTTTCTACAGCATCACGTTTAATGCCAATAATATCTTGCTTATCAAAACGACTCATTACCATACGAATACGACTGCGTACAGTTGGACGCACAATCTTGGCCACAAAGTCTTCACCAATTGATTGCCAAATGGCAGGAATTTGGTGAATATCTAAACGAAGCAAAATTGCCCCTTCGGTGCCAATTCTCTTGCCATCTTGAGTAATAGCGGCAATTGGGATATCTCCCATGGCTTTTTCATTTTCTGGGTTAAAATCACGAGAAATTCTGTATTCCAAAGTTTGGGTATTAAACAATTTGGCTTTTTGCCAAAAAGGAATTTTTAAATGAAGCCCGGGAGTAAGTACTTTTTTTAAAACACCTCTGCCTAGATCGTATACACAAGCTACATACCCTGGTGGTACATAAATAAAAATGCCTTTTAACACATCCTCCATTACAAATGAATACATTAACTTGTCCAATGAATCTGCCATATTGTAGTTTTAAGTTTTAAGTTTTAAGTCCTAAAATTACTTACGACTTATAACTTATGACTTATGGCTTTATTTAGCCAAAATTAGTGATGTTTAGCTACAGTTTTCTTTTCTTTAAAGAGTACTTTACTAAACTGACTAATTATAACAGAAAAAGTCATAGTTGTCAAGATAAACAATGACTTTACCATTGGCAAGAACCAAAGGGCTAAAAAGGAAAAAGCAGGGAAAAGAATAAAATAAGCCAGGTCAGATTTGGTTAAATTAAACTTTTGTTTACGATAATCTAGATAAATTTCTAATAATAAATACAAAGCAGTAATTCCTGGCCAAATAATTGTACGAGTTTCACCCAAATTAAAACCATAAAACATCACATTAATTTGCCCAGGAAAATCCATAAAAGGATAAAGAATTCTTAAAATCTTTTCTCCGGTAATTCCCCGTAAAAATACCTGATACAACAATACTAACACCAAAATTTGTACCCCCAATACTACTACGGTGCTCCAAGGACTAGTTTTTCTTTTTTTAAACAAACGACGCAATTCTTCTTTTTTCTTTACTGGGTCATCACGGTGATCTTTTTCTATTTGTTTTACTTGGGCATCAATTTCATCATTCTTAGTCTTAGTTTTTTCGGTAACCAAAGTAAAAGGCAATAAAACCATACGCAAAACAATGGTAAGGTACACCACGGCCCAACCTAAATTTTGGTCTGTCCAATTATTGTATATCCAAATTAGAAAATTGAATACCGGCTGATACAAAAAGTCGTTCCAAAGATTTATAAACATACTAGCTACAAGTATAGCAAAAAACCCAAAAAACAACAAGAGAAGCTTAAGTTTAGTCTTTTCTTAACGCTACAATAGGATCTAAATTAGCAGCTTTTTTGGCTGGGTAAATTCCAAAAATCAAACCAATAACCACTGAAAAACCCACAGCAACAACAATTGACATGAGTGAAATTGAATATGTCCAAGCAAAACCATAGGCAACAGCCACTAACATTATTAAGTAAGCTAAAATCGCTCCTAAAACAATCCCAGTTACTCCCCCACTTAAAGTAACAATAACAGCTTCGGTCAAAAATTGCCACAAAATATCTTTACGTTTGGCACCGACTGCTTTGCGCAAACCAATTTCAAAAGTACGTTCAGCAACTGACACATACATAATATTCATAATGCCAATCCCGCCTACCACCAAAGAAATACAAACCAAAGTCACTAATAAAATAGTTACCGTACCAACGATATTACCAAGCATGCTTTGTGCTTCATCCATAGTATTTACGGCAAAATCATCTTTATTTGGGTCAGTAATATTGTGCTCCTCGCGCATAATAAAAGTTAAATCCTCCTGAGTCTGTTTGGATAAACTAGAATCTTTCATTTTGGCCACAGCAAAAGAAATATAATCAATGCCCAAAACTCTTTTTTGCATGGTTTTTAAAGGCAAATAAAGATTATCATCCAAATTCATAAAAAATGCCGATCCCCGCTCAGCCGCCACACCTACCACTTTGTATTTATTGCCTTTTATAGAAATACTCTTGCCAACTGGATCTTCATCGCCAAAAAATTTTTGCCAAACACTGTACCCCAAAACTACTACTTGTTGCAAACTTTCTTCTTCATCTTTGGTAAAAAACCTACCTTGGTCTATTTGTGTGCTATCTACTTCTGGAGCTTCATAACTAACTCCCTGCAAAAAAACTTTTTTTTCTACATCTTGATAAGTAACAACCTCTTGGCCCATAACTGCTCCATAAATATGAGTAATATTTTGATGTTTTTTAATTGCCTCTAAATCTTTATTTTTAAAAGTGGTAATCACAATACCCAAGGCTTGACCTTGACCATTTTCTGAGGAAGTTTTGCCAACATTTGGCACTTTAGTTTCTAGTTCAATAATACCCGTGCCAAAAGTGTCTAATTGGCCTTTAATCAAACCGTCCAAACCTCGACCAGCTGCAAAAACTACAATTACTGCCGAAATACCAATAGAAATTGCGAGAATTGTAAGAATACTCCGACTTTTTTGTAAAAGTAGTGCTTTAAAGGCTAAAATTGTGGAAGAAAAAATTTTATTCATAGCGCAAAGCATCAATTGGATCTAATTTACTTGCTCGTCGAGCTGGAATTAAACCAAAAATTAAACCAATGACCGAAGAAACAAACACTCCTAAAAATATTGAAAAAAATGAAATAGAAAATTCCCATTTATAACCCAAAGCATTGGCCACTACCGCTACCAAAAACGAAACTAGTACGCCAAATAAAATTCCTACTATACCAGCAATAGAAGTTAAGACAATGGTTTCAATTAAAAATTGAATCATAATCTGGCGATTTTTGGCACCCACAGCTTTCCGCAAACCAATTTCGCGAATCCGTTCTTGAACCGACACTAGCATAATATTCATAATGCCAATCCCGCCTACCACCAAAGCCAAACCCGCAATGGCTGCCAAGAAAAATTTTAAAGCATTGGTAATTTGTAATAAAACATCTAAAGATTCTTTTTGGGTACGCACATCAAAGTCATCTGGTTGGCCTGGCAAAATATCATGACGATCGCGCAAAATTTGTTTTACTTCTTCACGCACTAAGTCCAATTTATTTTCATCACTAACTTTTAAACGGGCATAACTTAGATGATTAATACCAAGCATCAACTTTTGTCCGACAGTTATTGGAATATAAATTTGATTATCTTGATTGGAAAATCCCGAAGTTCCACGTTCGCGCATTACCCCAATTACCCGAAAACTTTGCTTACCAATTTTTACCAATTCCCCTACTGGATTTTGATCACCAAATAAATTTTTCCAAGTGTCGGAACCTAAAACTGCCACTTTTTGCATTGATTTTTCTTCCTCTTCGGTAAAAAAATTACCAATTTGTGTATCAGTATCTTCAACTGTCGGCAAATATGAAGAAACACCAATAAAAGTAGTATCAGTTTTATTACCTTGCCAGACTGCGGTTTCGCTCCCCCGTACATAGCCAGTATAAGCAGTAATTTCGGGAATTCTTGACTGGTCATAAAGAGCCTTAACATCATCATATTTTAAAGTAGTGATCACAATACCCATTACCGAGGCCGGTGGCCCCTCTTTGTCTGTACTACCTGGGAATATGGCCATTAGGTTTGAACCTTGGCTTTTTATTTGATTAAAAATCAAACTCTGGGCACCATTACCAACCGAAATAATCATAATCACCGAAGCAATGCCAATAATAATTCCAAGCATAGTTAAAAACGAACGAATTTTATTTTGTTTGATGAGGTGGAATGAATTGTTAACGTTTTCAATGAAGTTCATAAAGCATTGTCATTCCCGCCCCCATTTACACGAGGGTAAACTCCGGCGGGAATCTAGAAATTGTAAAACTTTGTCTGGATCCCCGCCTTCGCGAGGATGACAGTTGTTACTTAAGTTCCCCTACGCGCTCGGCAATTAAACGATTTTTTACTGCTTCATCACTTTCAATTAAGCCATCTCTCATTTTAATAATTCTTTCAGCATGTTCGGCAGTATATTTTTCATGCGTTACCAAAATAATTGTATGCCCTTGTTTAAGATTTAATTCTTGTAAAATTTTCATAATTTGTAAACCTGATTTAGAATCCAAGTTTCCTGTAGGTTCATCGGCAAAAATTACTGATGGATCATTGACCAAGGCTCGAGCAATGGCTACGCGTTGTTTTTCTCCGCCCGACAATTGATTGGATAAATTGTTAATCCTGTGCGTAAGCCCAACAGCTTCAATAGCTTTTTTAGCTTTTTCTACTCGTTCGGCTTGCGATAATTTGGTATATACCAAAGGCAACATTACATTTTCCAAAACACTGGTGCGTGGTAATAAATTAAATGATTGAAATACAAAACCAATTTTGTGCCCACGCATTTCGGCTAATTGTTCATCATCAAGACCACTTACATCCACATCTTCAAATAAATATTTGCCAGTGCTTAATTTATCCAAAAAACCCAAAATATGCATGAGAGTGGATTTACCAGATCCCGAAGGACCCATAATGGCCACAAACTCCCCTTTTTTAATGACAAAATCCAAACCAAAAAGCACAGGGGTAACTACTTCTTCGTTTTCATATTGTTTTTTTAAATTTTCTATTTTGATAATGGCATTGGACATAAGAGTATTGACATTTTTATTAGATTTGATAATATTATTATCGTGGGGCGTAGCGCAGCATGGTCAGCGCACTTGGTTCGGGACCAAGGAGTCGCCGGTTCAAATCCGGTCGCCCCCTCTTCAATTGTGGGCGGGTGTAACTCAGTCTGCGCAGAGTACCAGGCCACTGGTCTGGAAGTCGCTGGTTCGAATCCAGCCACCTGCTCCTTTAATGAGGGCGAGTAACTCAGCGGTCAGAGTGCCACCTTGCCAAGGTGGAAGCCGTTGGTTCGAATCCAACCTTGCCCTCCTGTTCTTTCCTCGGGAACATCGCCAAGTATTGGTGGGTCAAATCCACCTGTTCCCGAACGGGGAGACTTAGTAAAGTGCAGGACGTCATGTCGCCCAGCACGAGAAAGGTCTCCCAAATCGGAGAAGGAGTGGCGGTTGATGTTGGTTGTTAGTAGTCGCGGTTTACCGCACGAAAACATCTATAGGTATTGGGCCCTGGAGCCCAGCTAACAACATCGACCGTTGCTCCCTCCGGTTCCCCTTCAATTTTTAAAGAATTCCTTAATAAGAGGGATTTTATTTTTTATAAAAATAAATCTTTACCTTAAACTTTCCTCCAGGATTAGATTCTATTACTTTGGTTGGTACCAAACCTGGCACTTGATCTGCCAAACAAATTATTTCTGCCCCTGGTTTTGCTTCCTTGATTATTTTTACTGCCAATTTATTAATTACTGCCTGAACAAGAAAAAGATAAATAATGTCTGCTTTGACAATGTCTACATTAAAAAAATTTTTTCTTTTAATTTCCACTTTTGAATTTTTAATCTTTGCTTTAAATTTCCCCCACCAAACTAACAAAGGTGATAATTCAAAACCAACTAACTTAGCCGGACCAAATTTTTCCAAAGAAAAAAGAAAATCACCTTTCCCACAACCCAAATCATAAATTATTTTGTTTTTAACATCCAAATTTTCTAAAATAGTTTTTATTTTACTAATGGGAGTAATAACATGTGGCACACGAGTAAAGCAATAAATCACTAAACCATACAACAAAAAAATTAGTCCCAAAAACGCCGTAACAATTAAAATAATATTCATATTTTAAAGTTTCTCCCACTCTTCCACACCAACCATCATTTCGTCTTTAAGCTTCAAAAAATATTTCTTCGTGGCTTCGTAATCATTCGGGATAATACCTTCCAAAATCGCTTCTTCCAAAGCCTTTTTTATTTTACCCACAGTTGGCCCGGGCTTAAGTCCACATTCTGTCATAATTTCATCTCCCCTAAACGGCGATTGAAAAGCGCGTAAATTATCTTTTTCAATTACTTCCTTAATTCTATTTTCCAAATAATCATAATTTTTTAAACGCTTAGTTTTTTTTAAAGGATTGCCAGTGGTGATATCACTGCGACAAAGATTTAACAAGTCAGTTAATTCGTCACCCAAATTTACAATCAATCTGCGCACCGCACTATCGGTTACGCCGTCGTCCATAAGAGCAATGGGATGTTGGTGCCAACGCACTAATTTGGCCAAGTATTTTGATTCATCAGTACTAAATTTTAAACGCTTGCCAATTACTTGAACCATTTTTTTACCCAAATGTTCATGCATATCAAAAGTCCAACCCCGACCACGTTCAAATTTTTTGGTTTGTGGCTTGGCAATATCGTGAAACAACGCTGATACCCGAAGTAAAACATTATCGGTACGTTCGGCTAAATTATCAATTACTTTAAAAGTATGTTCCAAAACATCTTTGTGTTGTTGCCCAAAAATTTCATCTACGCCTTTTAAATTACCAACCTCGGGCATAAAAACATCCATTAAACCTGTATCGTACAAAATCCGCAAACCAATTGAAGGCTTGGTAGTGGTAAAAATTTTAAATAATTCTTCTTTTATTCTTTCGGCAGAAATAATTTTTAGTCTACTAGCATTCCGTTCCATGGCCGAATAAGTGTTGGCTTCAATAATAAAACCAAGTTGCGAAGCAAAACGTGCCGCCCGCATCATGCGAAGTGGATCATCAGAAAAAGTACTATCTGGATCAAGCGGGGTGCGTAATAATTTTTTCTTCAAGTCCACTTGTCCACCAAGAGGGTCAATCACCACTTCACTTAATTTCGAATTTTCGAAATATTTCGCATTTCGTACATCTACTGCCATTGTATTTACTGTGAAGTCTCTTCTTTTTAAATCTTCTTCCAAAGTCGTAGCTTCAACTTTTGGTTTGCGAGATTTTTCGTCGTATTTTTCTGTTCTTGCACCGGCAAATTCAAGTTCAATTTGGCCAACATCCCCCCTGCCCCCCTTAATAAGGGGGGGTGTTATAATATAACGTGCAGTATCAAAATCCGGAAATTCAATCAAACTGCCGGTTTGTTTAACAGCCTCGTCAAACTTTTTAGCAAATTCCAGACCACTGCCAACCCGCCTGCCATGCAAGTCAGTAAGGCGTTGCGGGCAGGTAACTACGAAATCAAGATCTTTCTTGCCCTGAGCATTAGCCGAAGGGTTTTCCTTACCAAGTAATTCATCGCGCACAAAACCACCAACTACATACACGTCAACTTTTTCTTTTTTCGCAACTTGATAAATTGTTTTAAAGATTTTTTGCTGATCCATATTTTAGCTTATTTTAGCACTTTTTTAACTAAACACTTGACAAAAGTTATAAAATGTGCTAGTATTAAAGTACGATCTTTCCAAGTTAGTTGGTGATAGTAATTCTTTAGTGGAGCAATCCGCCATGACTTTCGTCCCCGACTTTCTGATATAGCTCCCTGGGGCATTAGGAGCACCGCCAGGGCTCCCAGTCTCGTTTTCGCCAGACAACAATTGCCTTCGGGCGCTATTCAATCTCGGTAGGGGGAGTGCTTCGTGCCTCCCCCTCCAGACCAAATTATAATGAAAATGATACCCACTAATGGGTGTTTTTTATTTTACGCCGTTACTGCACTCACCACTACTTCTTGATCTTCGCTTAAACCTTCAGTAATTTCTACCAATCCCCCATCACCACGCAAACCGGTTTTGATATTAAGCTCTTTTAAAACTTTGTTTTCCAAAATTCTTACATACTTAGAACCGTCTTCGTTGGTGCGCACGGCGCGTTGTGGTAAAAACAAGATCCCATCTTTTTTCTCGGTTGAAAAAACTACATTGGCAGTCATGCCACTTAAAATTTGCTTATTTTGATTATCTTCCAGTGAGATAGTTACTCGATAATACACCACATCTTGAATTACTGTTTGGCCTTTTTCTATTTGTGTCACCAAACCACTAAACTTAAGATCGTCACCATAAGCATCTAGTTTGATTTCCGCAACATCGCCATTTTTAATTTTAATAATATCTGTTTCAGGAATATCTACTTTTACTTCAAAATGTTGACTAACCAAATTAATCACCTCGCCTTGAGCACTTACATATTCACCAACTTGAGGTACAATCTTACCAATCATTCCAACTACTGGCGCCACAATTCGGGCTTTATTACGATTGGCGACTGCCTGAGACAAACCAGCTTCGGCACTATTTACAGCCGCGCGATAGGCCGCTACATCAACTTCGCGAGGCGGATTTTGAGCGTCATTTAAAGAGGCTTGGGCCTTATCTACCGCGGCCAAATAGGCATTATAACTATTACGAGCAGTATCAATAGCTTGGTTGTAAGTTAAAATTTCACTATATTTATTTACCACACTAGTACGCGCCGTTTGAATCCCAGTTTTTAAGGTATCCAAAGAAGTTTGCGTAAGGGTACCAATCGGTGCAGTTTTGTCTAGCATATTAGCAATCGCAAACAAAAGACTTTTCATATCTTGCAAAGCATCTTTGCTCTTGATTACAGCATTATCAATTTTTAAATGATCAGAACTTTTGTTTAAACTATTAACCAACACATCAAAATTTGTTTTAGAAATTTTTGCTAGTCGATAGTTACTCTCAGCCGAGGCTAAAGCGGTATCATCCAAATTAGACAATATTTTCTCAAAACTATCATTAGCTAAAACATTATCAATACCCAAAATATTGTCGGTAGTCGTTAAACTACTAGCCAAAGTATTTTGTACTACCTGCAAAGAAACTAACATATCTTCATAGGCTTTTTCTACAAGTTTGCTAGTTTCTACACCCGGAGTTAAACCTTGAGCTTGAATCAAATCCGCCTCTGCCTTGGTTAATGATGCCTGCAAATTTGCTAAATAGTCCGGAGTATTACCGGCTAATTGCTTGTCCAAATCCGCTTCTGCCCGGCTTAAACTTGCACTAGCCTGAGCGACACTGGCGTTGTGTTCACTCAAATCCAATTCTGCCAACACTTCACCCTTTTTTACGGAATCATTTACTTTTTTATAAAGTCTTGCCAAACGACCAGAAGCTTCAAAACGCAAACTCAAATCATTGGCCGATTCTACACTGCCAGTAGCATCAACAGTTTGTACCAAAGTACCTTTGACTACTTTTACCGTTTCATATTGTGGAGTTTTGTTACTAGAACTAATTTTGCTATAAACAAAACCACCTACCAACAAAACTGCTACTAGAATAATATAGAATGTTTTTTTCTTGTACCATTTTTTCTTTTTGCTAATTATTTCTTGTTCCATATATATAAAATTATTTTTTAGCTTTTTTGTTTAAATTTAAAACTTTGGTAACTTGAGAAACCATTTTGCTCATGATTTTTTCAGGAATCAGAATTAAAAAACCGTCGTGCTCAAATACAATAAATTGATCTCCAGTCTTGGTTTTTAAAGCTTCACGAGCTTCTTTGGGAATTACTAACTGACCGCGTTCACCCAAACTAGTAGCCCCACACATATTGCCAAAAGGATGACGATTGTGACTCTGTTTCATATAAAAAATAATAAGTATGAATTATCATACTTATCATACCACGTTTGATTTTAAGCGTCAAACCGCGCTGTGGCTAAATAATTTTTTAGTAACTCCTTGGCCTGGCCATTACCAACCACAGCTTCGTAAACCATAAAAGCAAAAGGCATTTTTAATTTGTGACGAGTAGCCAAGATTCTAAGGCAGTACACTGCTTCTACCCCCTCTACAGTTTGGCCCACTTTTTTAAGAGCCGCTTTTGTAGAAAGTCCTTTGCCTAAATATTCGCCAAACAAACGATTACGACTTTCGTCACACAAAGCTGTGCCCACCAAATCGCCGAGTCCCGAGAGTTGATAGGCAGTATGCCGTTTACCACCCAAAGCTTGAATTAAATCAGCCATTTCTTTGATTGCCGAAACTACCAAAGCCGCCTTGGTATTTAAACCATAATTTAAGGCATCAGCAATACCCATGGCAATAGCATAAACATTTTTAAATGATCCCCCCAATTCTACACCAACCAAATCATTAGTCTCTACCAAACGTAAATTTTTGTTTTCTAAAACTTCTTTTACTCTTTTTATTGCCGAATGACTTTTACTGGCCGCGCTCATGGCGGTAAAGACATGCTCAGAAATTTGTTTGGCAATCGCTGGACCAGAAATACAAACAATATTCTTTTTTAATTCTTTGGTAACATGTTTAATCATCATTTCGGAAATTAAAGCACAAGAATGATGGTTAATACCCTTGGAAAGATTCACCAAAACTGCATTATGTTTTATATTTCTAGATGCAAAAGAAATAGTATGTTCCATTACCCCGCTTGGTACCACAAAAAAAATAACGCTCGCGTCTTGAACAGCCTCTGCAATTTTAAAACAAGGTACAATATTATGCGACAATTTTACCCCAGGTAAATATTTTTTATTTACATGAAATTTTTTTATTTGTTCTAGTGGTTCAATATCCCCTTCCCAATTCCACAATTGAACCACATGGCCGTTTTCTGCCAAAACTTGGGCAATTGCAGTACCCATATTTCCTGCTCCCAACACGGCCACAATTTTTTGTTTGATCATAAAAAATTTAATTCACTTTTGTTATTTATATTATAGCACAAATTTGTCTTGCCAAAAAGGGTAAAATAGGATAAAATAGGCAAAAATCTATGAATATCCGTAATTTCTGCATTATTGCTCACATTGATCACGGTAAATCCACCCTAGCGGATCGTTTTTTGGAATTAACCAATACTGTAGATAAACGCCACATGCACAACCAAATGCTCGATCAAATGGATTTGGAACAAGAACGCGGGATTACCATTAAACTCGCACCAGTGCGCATGCTGTGGTCTCCCCCTTATCAAAGGGGGAATGAGGGGGATATTGGTCAAGATACAACAACCCCCCAACCCCCCTTTATTAAGGGGGGAAACGAATACACTTTAAATTTAATTGACACTCCTGGCCATGTGGATTTTACTTACGAAGTTTCTCGTTCTTTAGCAGCTGTAGAGGGGGCTGTTTTGTTGGTAGATGCTACCCAAGGCGTACAAGCTCAAACCATTGCTAATTTGTATTTAGCCTTGGAACAAGATTTAAAAATTATTCCGGCAATCAACAAAATTGATATGCCTAGTGCGGATATTAAAAAAACTACTGAAGAAATTATTCATTTATTGGGTTGCGGGCCCGAAGAAATTTTACATGTGTCGGGAAAAACTGGCCAAGGCGTACCAGAATTATTAAAAAATGTTATTGAACAAGTACCGGCACCAAAAAATACCAGCACTGAGCCAGCTCGAGCTTTGATTTTTGATTCTTTTTATGATGATTATCGCGGAGTGGTAGCTTCGGTAAGAATTGTGGATGGAGAATTGAAAAAAGGCAACAAAATCAAATTTATGCGCACCGAGGCTTTGGCCGAAATTTTGGAAGTCGGACATTTTGCCCCAAAAATGGTTTCCCGTGATTTATTGGAAAATGGCCAAGTAGGTTATGTGGTAACAGGTATGAAGGATTTAAAAGATGTGCGTGTGGGCGACACAATTACTTATGCCAACAATCAAGCAACAGAAGCTTTGCCTGGCTACAAAGACATCAAACCCATGGTCTACGCAGGAATCTTTCCTCAAGAAGGCGATGATTATGGCGCCTTACGCGATGCCATGGACAAATTAAAATTAAATGATTCTTCTTTGTTTTACGAACCAGAACATTCGCAAGCTCTGGGCTTTGGTTTTCGCTGTGGATTTTTAGGCATGTTACATTTAGATATTTTTCAAGAAAGACTTCGTCGCGAATTTGGCTTATCAATTGTTGCCACTGTACCAAGCGTTGCTTATAAAATAGAAAAAACTAATCACGAAAAAATTAGTATTAAGAGCCCACAAGAATTGCCTGAACAAAATTATATTGAACTTATTGAAGAACCTTGGATGATGCTGGATATTATTACACCCGACGAATTTTTGGGTAATGTAATGACTTTGATTGCCGAGCGCAAAGGCCGTTATTTAAATACCGAATATTTGAGTACTGGTGCCGGTCATCATGCACTGCTCCATTACGAAATTCCTCTTTCGGCTTTGATCACTGATTTTTATGATAAATTAAAAACTGTTACCAGTGGTTATGCTTCCATGAATTATGAATTAAAAGATTTTGAAAAAACCGACGTGGTGCGACTAGATATTTTGGTTTCCGATGAAAAAATCGAAGCCTTGTCTACGTTGGTTTGGCGTGAAGATGCTCACAAAGTTGGTAAAAAAATTGTTGAATCTTTAAAAGACACTCTACCACGCCAACAATTTGTTTTAAAAATTCAAGCCGCGATTGGTGGCAAAATTGTCGCTGGTGAAAGAATCTCCGCACTTCGCAAAGATGTAACTGCCACCATGTCGGGTGGTGACGTAACCCGTAAAAACAAATTATTAGATAAACAGAAAAAAGGCAAGAAAAAAATGTTGGCCTTAGGTAAAGGTAAAGTGGATATTCCCAGTGAAGCTTATTTGGCAGTTTTAAAAAGATAATTATGGAATATTTTACTCATTCGGAAAAAGACCTGATTACTTTGGGTAAAAAATTAGCAGCTAATTTTAAAGCTGGTGATGTTGTTTTATTATCCGGCAATTTGGGTGCTGGCAAAACAACATTTACTAAAGGTGTAGCACAATATTTTGGTATTAAAAAAAATATTACATCACCTACTTTTTCTCTCATGAACGTTTACCCTGTTAAATCGGCCGGAGGCCGTGCCCTTAAAGGGCAATTTAACAGGGTGAACCAACTTGGAACTAACAACTTGGAAATAAGAACTCTAGTGCACATTGACACCTACCGTTTAGAAAATGAAGAAAAATTACTAGAAATCGGAGCTGAAGATTATCTAGGAAGTACGGATACAGTATGTTTGATTGAATGGCCGGAAAAGCTAAAAAAACTTTTAAAAAATAAAAAAATAGTTAAAATTAATATTGAACACTTAGATGCTGGAAGGAAAGTAATAATAAATGACTAATTTCTAATATCTAATTACTAATGAAATTTTTAATGTCCAAATTTTAAACATTTGTTATTTCATTTGAAATTAGGTGAATTAGGAATTAGAAATTCTGGACTTATTTTGTAATGAATACGCACAACCACAATAACCTTGTCTGTATATATTTCTTTCATCAATCATCTTCCTCCCCTTTTCTTGTCTTCCTTCTTTTTTCCAATCAGTTTCAAAAAACTTTACGCCATATTTTTCACCAAGCATTTTGCCGATTGTATTTATTACTTCGGCTTTTTTATTACGCCCGCTTGTTAAGGTAGTACAAAATATTTCAAAATTATTTTCTTTTGCATATTGGGCAGTTTTTTCTAAACGTAATTTAAAACACTTAGCACAACGCGCTCCACCTTCTGGTTCATTTTCCAAGCCACGTACCTCGGTTTGCCATTTGTCTTGGTCGTAATTTATCCCCCTCTTACCAAGAGGGGGTACAGGGGGAGTTGCCGAGGCATCGTCCCTATCAACCATTTCCACACCCCACTCTTTACAAACTTTCACTACTTCATTTTTTCTTTTTAAATATTCGACTTCTGGGTAAATATTTGGATTATAAAAAAATACAGTGAGTTGATACTTACTTTTTAATTCATCAATCACTGCAATACTACACGGTGCGCAACAAGTGTGTAAGAGAAATTTCATATTAAAGGTTTCCTCCCCTTATAGGGGAGGTAAGGTGGGGTCTTTAGTAATAATTAGTTTTATTTTAAAGCAGACCCCTTCATACCTGCCTGCCGGTAGGCAGGCTCCCCCTCGTAGGGGGAGACTTAAAACCAAAATTAGCAATCACAAAATAAATAGTCGCAATCAAAGCTACTACTAATCCAAACACAAAACCATAAACAAAACTAAAATAGGTAATGATTAACCCAACAATAAATGGCCCACTGGAATGCCCAACATCCATTAAAGAACTTAAAGCTCCCATCGAAGGACCAAGTTCTTCTTTTTTTATTATTTCTGGTACGTATGAATTTGTGGCCACTGTAGAAATAGACATTCCCAAACCAAAAATAATACTTAGAATTAAAATTAACCAATAATTATTTAAAAATGGGATAAAAACAAAGGACATTGCGAAAATAAACATCCCAAAAACAATTTGTGTACGTTTATTCACTCTGTCGGCCAATCGTCCAAACAATGGCTTGGTAAGAGCAATGGCCAAAATTTGTATAGAAAAAATTAAACCGATTTTACTCGCACCAAAACCCAAATTATGTAAGTAAAGTGGTAAAAAAGTTTCTAAAACACCAAATATAAAGTATATAGACATTTCTACCAAAGCAGTAGAAACTAATTTTGCTTGTCTAAAAATATTTTTCAAAGCTTGCCAAAAAATTTTAAAACTTAAATCATGACCTTGGGGTTTAACTTCTTCTTCTATGTCTTTATACAATAAAGACAAAAATAATACAGGTAACGCAAGAACAAAAACCGCAAAATATACTGCTCGATAATTTGCTAAACCATTAAAAAAAGTAAAATAAGAAATAATCAAACCACCGAAAAGTGGCGCCAAAGTACGGCCAATTAATGTGGCGGATGAATAGGTACCAAGTTTTTCACCTTTATTACTTTCGTATGAATTAAAAATTATTGTGGCTGAAAGTGGACCCAAAATTGCTGTTGCCAAACCATGAAAAAATCTAATTGGAATAAGCCACCAAGCATTGGTAACAAAAATATACATGAGTGGTGCTAAAACAAATACCAAAGAAGATAATATTAATAATTTCTTTTTTCCCCAATGATTAATCAAAAGTCCTACAGGAAAACTAAAAATAATTCCTGCCAATGGAGAAATTGCTGAAATTAAACCGAGCACTGCTTCGCCTTGCCCTAAAGCATTTACATATAAAGGCAACACCGGATTCTTGGCCATGGTAGTGGAAAAAATTCCAAAAAAACCAATTGCAGAAAGTAAATAAATTATCTGGTTATTTTTTTTCATAGTCCAATAAATACTCACTATAAATAATTACTTAAGCAAAAAATTAAATAAATAACCCACTACAACAATCCCCACAAACATCACACTTGCAAAAATTACCAGTAATTTATTTTTCATAATTCTTTTTAAAATCATAAACTCTGGTAATGACAAGGCAGTAACTGCCATCATTAAGGCCAAGGCCGTACCAACACCAACCCCTTTTTCCACCAAAACTGAAACTAACGGTACCACACCGGCAGCGTTAGAATATAATGGAATACCAATTAAAGTAGCCAGAGGTACTGCATACCAAACATTTACTCCAGCGTATTGTGCCAAAAAATTAGTTGGCACATAGCCGTGAATCCAAGCACCTAAACCAACACCAATAATAATATATAACCAAACTTTTTTAACAATTTTTTTGGTATAACTTAGAGCATAAAAAAAACGTTCTTTCCAAGTTGGTTCTTGTTTATTAGTACAATCACATGATTTATTATCATTATTTAAACTTTCCAATAATGTTTCGGCTTTAAATTTACCAATTATCCAACCAGCCAAAATAGCCACAATTAAACCACTAATTACATAGAGCAAAGCAATTTTTATACCAAACATACTCCAAAGCAAGGCAATAGCAATTTCGTTGATCATTGGTGAAGCGATAAGAAAGGTAAAAGTAGCACTAAGCGGAATACCCGCCTCTACAAAACCCAAAAATAACGGCACTGCACTACAAGAACAAAAAGGGGTGATTATACCAAACAAGCCAGCTAGCAAATGGCTCCAAAAAGGATGGCGTTTGGCTAAAATATTTTTAATTTTTTCTTTAGGTAAAAACGTTCGCAAAACAGAAACCACAAAAATCATTACTGCCAGTAGCAATAAAATTTTTATAACGTCGTAAATAAAATAACTCACGACTTCGTATAGACGAGTGTCTGTGGTGATAAATAGGCTGGTGATAAAATTAGAGAATAATTTTAACATACTTTTCTATTTCTGAGTTCCCGCTGGAGTTTACCCCGTACCGAGATACGGGGCAAAAACGACACTCCGTGTCACTTTTTCAAATAATTTCTATTTTTTAATTCTTCTGGCAAGTAGTCTTGTTTTACATCTTCACCTATAAAATCCGGTGTGTATTTATAATCTTTACCATAACCAATCTTTTTCATAAACTTTGTCGGAGCATTTCGCAAATGAATTGGCACACCAAGATGCGAAGTATTTTTAGCGTCCTCAGCTGCTTGAAGATAGGCAGTGTATAATAAATTTGATTTTTTCGCCATTGCACAATAGACCACGGCTTCGGCCAAATGTACATTACATTCTGGATATCCCAATTTATGACAAGCGTCATAGGCTGCATTAGCTACCAGCAAAGCCCGAGAATCAGCCACCCCAATATCTTCGGCGGCAAAACGCAAAACCCGGCGAGCAATATATAGTGGCTCACAGCCACCTTCAACCATTCGCGCCAACCAATACAGACTAGCATTAGCATCACTCCCACGCATTGATTTATGCAATGCCGAAATTAAATTATAAAATTCCTCGCCCTTTTTATCAAAAATTAAATGAGTTTTTTGTAAAGCTTCTTTTATATCGCTCACTTCAATTACAATTATGTCCTCCTCTTTCCAAGAGGAGGTGGCCCGACGCAGGGCCAGTGGAGTTTGCCGGTGTTTTAGCTCAACTTCGGCAACTCCCCCCTGCCCCCTCTTGGTAAGAGGGGGATAACGAACTTTAGCCTTAAAAGCCAACTCCAACCCATTCAATGCCACTCGCGCATCACCTGCACTCAAACCAGCCAACAATTCTATTGCTTCTTCTTTAATTTCAATTTTAAATTTGCCCAATCCCCGCTCTTCATCTTTTAAAGACTGATTAATAATTTTTATAATATCTTCATCGGCTAATTTTTTTAAAATAAATACTCGCGAACGCGACAAGAGCGGGCCAATTATTTCAAACGAAGGATTTTCTGTAGTCGCCCCAATTAAAACAATCTCCCCTTTTTCTACCAAGGGTAAGAGTGCATCTTGTTGAGCTTTATTCCAACGATGAATTTCGTCAATAAACAAAATTGTTCTTTGTGAATTATCACCCAACAAGCGTTCTTTGGCTTCTTTTACTACCCGGCGCAAATCATCTTTACCACTTTCTACTGCCGACAAGACCACAAAAAATGATTTGGTTTGTTCGGCCACAATTTGTGCCAAAGTAGTTTTGCCAACTCCGGGTGGACCCCAAAAAACCAAAGATGACAATTCATCATTTTCAATTAATTTGCGCAATAATTTTCCTTTACCAACAATTTCTTCTTGACCAAAAAATTCCTCAAAATTTTGAGGGCGCATTCTGTCTGCCAAGGGATTTTGTAAATTATTTATTACCATGCCAAATTCTATATAACTTTAGCGCAATCCATTCTTTTAATTTTTGCATTGTTCCCCTCTTTTTCCACTCTTCATCTGTTATATTTTTGGACTCTTCTATCCATTTTTCTAAAGTATCTTTTAATTTTCTTACAATCTTTTTTTCATTTATTTTTATATTTGCTTCATACAAATCATAAAAACCTGTGTATTCCAAATTAGTACTTCCGATCATAGCCCAATCATCGTCCACAATCACTCCTTTACCGTGCATCATTTTGGAAGACAGGTGTATATTTACACCCAATTTTCTCATAATACTAAACCATGCATATGAAGCCAAGGTCATAATCCTTAAATCACTACGAAAAGGTATTAATAAATCAATTCTAATACCACGTTTTTTTGCCAACCACAAGGCATGAAGAAAACGTTTATCTGGAAAATAATAAGGAGAAAATAAAATTACTCTTTCTCTAGCACGCATTAATGCTTCGGTATATTTGCTTCTGGCAAAAGACTTTCTACTGTTTGGTTCATCCAAAACCAATTCCGCTTCATCATGCAAAACACGAAAATCGTATTTTAATAAATGATGCACATTTTTTTTGTTACCTCCAGCAATAATATAATTTTTAGCAAAGGCCCGCAAAAGTGAATGTACTACTTTGCCCTGAAAAGCCACTTGAATATCCAACCAATCTTGCATTTCTTCACCAACATTCACCCCGCCCAAAAATCCAATTTCTTCATCAATAATTAAAATTTTACGGTGAGTGCGAGCCCAAAATCTTTTCCACCAACCACGATAACGTTTTTTCCTCTCATTAAAAAATATTAATTCTCCACCTGCTTTAAGTAAACTCTCTGCTCTAGTCTTAGAAAACCAAAAATTCCCCCAATTATCAATTACTAATCTAACTACAACTCCTTCTTTGGCTTTTTTTTCTAATAAATCAAAAAATGGCTTACCTATTTCGTCATCCAAGAAAATATACAATTCCCAATAAATAGACTTTTTGGCAACCGAAATTGCCTGGTACATTGCCTCCCAAGCTTCTTTGGAAGAAGAATATATTTTAAAACTTGTTGTTTTCATAACAACCTTTAATATAATCAAAAAACTGCCTTTTGGCAAGGCAGTATTTATTACTCAATAATTGTGCCTTTAAAGGGCTTACAATTTAAAGCCTTCTCTACTTCTTTTAAATTGTTACCATTTAAGACTGAAACTTTTAATCCCAACTCTTGCGCCAAATCACTGGCAATGGGATCAAATGGGGAATTTTTACCTGGTAGCCATTTATAGCCCACAATTTTTTTTCTAAATTCTTGCCAACCAATTTTTTCTATTTTCTTAGCATCTTTAAATTTTCGTGGGTCTTTATCATAAACATAATCAATGTTCGACAAATTTAACAATTCTTTGGCACCAAATTGTTTGGCTAAAATTACCGAATCTGTATCCGTAGAGAAACCAGGCTCCCAACCACCAGCAATTACAATTGGCTTTTTTGTTTTAATTTTTTGTGTAGGGTCTTTAATAACTTTGTCATGAGCCCAATTACCAAACATTAATCTTACGAATTCGGCATTGTACCAAGTAGTATAAATACCAAGCCAATGCAAATCGGTATTGGGTAGTTTTACTACACTAGTTAAAGCTTCTTGATAAACCCGACAAGTAGCTCCCCCGCCAATCACCAAAACAAATTTCTCGCCTTTTTTAACTCGCCCTAAAATTAACTGGCGAAATTTCTTAAGAAACTTAATATCAAAACCAGTTTTGGGAATAATAATTGAACCACCGACTGAGATAATTTTGTAATTATTCATACTTTTTTTATAAAATATTTAAGTATACAATATTTCAGTTTTACCTTTTTTAAGATTTACTAATTTATAATGTATACGTAACTGTAACCACAGAAGTGCTATAAAAACAAACGCATTAAAAAATATTGACAACGAACCTAAAACAGCCGGGTACTTTGCAACATGGGAATCATATTTTTCTATATTTAAAAAACGAGCTACAAAGTATACATAAATTGTAATTATAATAAGCGAAATAAACGTTAAATGCACTGTTGTAACTTTTGGTAAAATTAATTTAATAAACAGATATATAAAGCCATACGACAACATGGCAATAAAAATAGAAGTAAAGAAAAGTAATAAACTTTTAATATTACTAATAGATGTTTTTCTTACCAGGTAAAACAATATAAAAATATTTCCACCTAAAAATAAAAGTACAAATAAATCATTCCACCTATCATTTATTTCATCTGGTTCTCCTAAAAAAGAAAAAACTACCGCAAGTACAATAAGCAAGAAAAAGCTCAATAAAATCCAATAAAATACACCTTTATAATGCTTAATTTTCATAAATTATTTTTTTAATAAACTACTCACCAACCAACTCACCACACTCATAATTAACGCACCCCAAAAGGCTGACCAAAAACCCACCACTAAAAATCCTTGAACCACTGTGCCCACAAACCAAAACAGCAAAGCATTAATTACTAAAGTAAAAAGTCCCAGAGTTAAAATATTAACCGGCAAAGTTAACAAAATAAACAATGGACGAATAAGGGCGTTGACTAAACCTAATACCAAAGCCGCAATCAGAGCTGAATACCAACCAGAGACTTGAATACCGGGCAAATAATTAGCCAAAAGTAATAAAGTTCCTGCATTAATTAACCAACGCAAAATTAATTTCATAAAATTTAAATTAATAATTTTTGTCATCCCGACCGAGTCTCGCGACGAGTGGAGCCTGCCTGCCGGCAGAGGCAGGGGATCTCTTAAACAATACGTAAGGGATTCCTCGATTCCGCTTCACTACACTCGGAATGACAGTGAGTAAATCTATTCTAGCAAAAACAATTCAAAAAGTCCATTATTACTTATTGGCAGTACAATTAATTTCCCGTCCAATTTTACACTCAATATCACCATTCAAATCTGTGCGAAAAATTTTGGACTTTAATCTTTCTAGTTTTTTTAACACTCGAAGCGAAGGATGACCAAAAGTGTTATCTTTACCAACCGAAATAACAGCAAATTCCGGACTAACAGCTTCCAAAAATAATATTCCCGAGGATCCAGCACTACCATGATGACCCACTTTTAAAATATTGCTGGTTAATTTAGCTTGATAATTATTTAACAAATACTGTTCTAGTTCATTTTCTGCATCACCAACAAATAATACACTCTTACTCGCATAATTTAATTTAAATATTAAAGAAGTATTATTATCTTTTTTTCTTAAGACCGAATTTATTTGATTAAGTTCTTTATCTGGGTATAGCCATTCTATAGTTGACGAACTTATTTCCCAAACTTCTGGTTTATTTATTTCTAAATATTTGGCTCCCGAGGTTTGAATTTTTTGCCAAAATTCTTGCCAAAAAGGGTCTGTTGATTTTTGCAAACCATTATAAACAATATTTTTTATGTTGTAACGATTTAATACATCTATACACCCACCATAATGGTCACTATCGGGATGAGTAATTACAAGATAATCAATTGTCTTTTCTGAAAAACTCATTACCCTGCCCAAGGCCGACAAAATACGTGAATCAATTGAACAATCAACCAGCATTTTTTCATTGTTAGGAAATTTTATAAGTGTAGCATCGCCTTGCCCCACATCCAAAAAATTTACAATTAGAGACGCAGTGTTAGGCGTCTCTAAAACTTCTGTTTTTAAATTAATTTTAAACAATGTTTGTAAATGCCAATACCAACCAAAAACAGAAAATAATAAAAAAATTACCAACAAATATTTTAACCTCATAATTAAAAAACATTTATTTTTTGGCCAAAATTATTTGATTAATCCAAACGTCTTCTTCTTTCACAAATTTTTCTTGTTCAACACTAAAAGCTAATTCTTCTAAATCTTCAATCACTTGTTCAGGTCGATGATAATAAGATTCTACTTCAATTAAATCTTTATTAACTTTAATTTCTGGAGCTTTTCGTTGATTAATATTGGTGACCAAAAATAAACCACCAGGTTTTAATACTCGATAAACTTCATTAAAAAACATCCTTAAATCTTTTAAATGAACAATCAAAAATGTAGCAACTACTATATCAAATGAATCGTTATCAAAAAGTAAATTCTCTGCCTCACCAATCACTGTGGTAATTTTTAATTTTAATTTTTTAATTTTTAATTTATTTAACATTTCATTGGAAACATCAAGCGAGGTAACCTCTGCTCCCAGCTTAGCTAATTTTAGACTTAGACGTCCATTTCCAGCTCCCACATCCAAAATCTGTTTATTTTTAACTTCACCAAGCAAAGGCAAAACTTGATCTTTTTCAAAACTATCCCAATATTTTTCTTTTTTTGCATAATAATCTGCCAAAATATTATATCCGTCTTTTGAATTTAAAACTTTAACTTTAACCATATAATTATTAGATACATTAAAATAACCACCCACCAACTAATACTCATCTCCACGGCAGCAAATTTGAAACTTGCAAACCAGGTTATCACAATTATAACATATTTTAAGCCAAGATAACTTATAAACGCCACAAACTGGGCTAAAGGCCAATAAATAAAGCTTAAAAATACTGCCACAAAGCTAAAAAACATTAAAAATGGAACAAGCCACAATACCAAAATATTAACAATTGGTGCTACTATTGAAAAACGGCCAAAATAATACAGAATTAATGGCAAAGTGGCAATGATTGCTGACAAGGTTGACACAAATGAATCTTTTAAAAATGATATTATTTTGTCATCCTGAACTTGCATTCGACCTGAGCTCACGCCGAAGGGTTTCAGGATCTTTTGTAAATATGAAAGATGCTGAAATGGTACTTGTCCTGAATTTATTTCAGGATTCAGCATGACAATTTTGTTCATAAAACTTACAATGACCGGTGTTAAATACACCAATCCCAAAGTCGCGGCTAGTGACAATTGGAAACCTGCATCCCAAAACAAAATCAAAGGATTAAACAAACACAAAAGCACCACTGTAAAAACTACTACATTCGTTATTTTTGACAATCTGCCAATTTGCCCAGCAATCAACACTAGACCGCCCATTACCACGGCCCGCAATACACTACCAGCAAAACCCACAAAAATTACAAAAATTAGCAAACCAATAATTATTAGCCAAAAAGCCTTTTTACGGGGGATTAATAAATAAGTAAAAAATATTGATAAAATTGCCACAATAATACTAATGTTGTAACCAGAAATGGCAATAATATGCGTTAAACCGGTGCGATTAAAAGCCTCACTTAAATCTCCTACTCCCCCACGATAACCATACAATAAACCAGCTACCAAACTTGCACTTGGTTCGGGCCAAAGTTTATTTATTTTTTCGGCTACCAATTTTTTACCAACAAAAATTATTTGTAAAAATTTATTCCCCGCATTTTCACCAATTTTATGTACCTCAGGATTTTTACAAACAACTCGCACACCTTTTACTGCCAAATACATATCATAGCGAAAACCACTGTCTAATTCTTCTGGTTTTTCCAAATCACAATGTAGTTTTAAAATATCACCATAATTATAACGTGGATAAAGATTTTGTTTTAAATATATTTTTCCATATAGAGACGCAAAATTTTGTGTTTCTAAAATATAACGCACCCCGTCTTGACGTATGTCTGGTTCAGCAATAACTATTCCCTGAAACGCCAAACTTTGACCAACAAAATTTATTAAATGATTTTTGTTTACAAATAATTTTAATTCATAACGAAAAACACCTAAAAAAATAACAAATAAGCAAAATACAATAAAAACAACTTTTTTATTAGTCCAAAAAATAATTAGGAAAAATAAAAAAATAAAGAGTATAATATAAAAATATATTAAATTTATTGACTGATATATTATTGAAGCAATACTTATACCAATTAAAAAACAAAAGCAAAACATCAAAAATGTTTTGCTTTTGGAGTTTATTACTTCCGCCAACATATTTAATACTCAGTAATCACCAATTAAAATACTTACCCTTAATAAACCTTAATATTTTATCCAATGACAAAGCCACTAAAGTTAACAATAGCAAAGAAGCAAAAACTTCATCACTCCTTTGCAAACGACCCGCAATACTTATCATATAACCCAAACCATTACGAGCGTTGATTATTTCCGCTAAGACCATATAAGTCCAACCAATACCATTCACTACAATTATACTATCCCAAATTTGAGGGAGGGATGCTGGCCAAATCACTTTTAAAATCATTTCTTTTGTACTTAAACAAAAATCTCTGGCCACCAAAAGATATTCTTTTTTTATTTGCTGGACCGAATTAGAAACCATTGAAATTAAATAAAATACTATACCGACAACTAAAAAAATTATTTTCATTGGTTCACCTATGCCTAACCACAAAATTAATAAGGGGATAAGAGCGGTAATTGGTAAATAACGCATTGGTTCTGTAACCACTAACATTAGCTTTCTAAGATTAAATGAATAACCAATTAAAATACCCAACGGTACACCTATTAAAACGGAAATTAGTGTAGCCAGAAAAATTCTTACAAAACTATATAAAAAATTAATAAAAAATTTTCCACTCACAATCAAATTCCACAAAGATAGTGATACCTCCAGAGGAGTAGGCAAAAAAATACGATTAATTTTTATTATATAAGACAAAACAAACCAAACAATTAACAACACCAAAAAACCAACCGCCACCATTATTTTCCCATACATTTTTTCCTTGTCATTTATTAGCATAAATTTATAAAATAAATCTCTTATCAAAATATTCATCTGTAATAATTTTGTAATTATGCTCTTCATTGGTTTTAATTACTTCTTCCAATTCCTTTTTAATTTTTTCCAAAACAGAAATACTATTTTTTTTATTTTCTAAATAAGAAAAATTATCTTTTTTATCAAAAAATAATACTTTTTTAAGCTGTTCCGTGGCTTCTTGTTTTGTAATACCTAAATAAGTACTTATAATATCGGCACTTTGTTTTACATTATTATTTATAATTTCCTTAACCTCAAAAAGTACTTCTGTTATTTTTTTAATTTCACTTTCTTTGTCTTCCAAAAATTCTTTTGAGCCTACCAGTACGTCTACTATAACGGACTCTTTTTCTGTGGAAGCTAGGATGTGAGCTGGGGAAAGTTTTATTACTCGTGACAACCACGGTTCCCACATTACCGCGCCATCTATTTTGTTCTGTAACATCAACATTCCACCATCACTTTCATCTAAGTTAACTAATTCAACATCTTTTAAATCAATATTATTTTTATTTAACAAATATTCTAAAAAAGTTTGATTAACCCAATTTTTTTCTACACCTATTCTTTTACCCACTAGATTTTTAATATTTTTAATATCGTTTCTCACAACAAGAGCATCGCCACCATTGGAACGATTCAATAGACTAATTATTTTTAATTGATCATTTTTTTGTCTGTCTAGAAGAAATCTATCAAATGTCGTATCCAACAAATCAACATCACCATTATTAAGGGCTTTACTCCGGTCATCGTTTTTTTCTATCTGCACCAGAGTAATGTCTAATCCCTTTTTCTTAAAAAGATTTAGTTCTTTGGCTATGTAAAAAGGCGCCACGCCTATCCAAGTAAAAACACCTATTTTTATTGACTTTGGATTTAAGTCGGCAATTCTAATCTGAGAAGCTTTAATAACCTCTCTCTCCGTAGCAAAATTTAAAAATTTTTCCAATCTTATAAATTCTTCAGTAAATTTAATTTCCGGCCGACGTGGACGAGGCAAATCCACCTTAACCATTGCTTTCACTTCGGCTGGCCGAGCACTTAAAACATAAATTTTATCGGCAATAAATAAAGCTTCTTGTATATCGTGAGTAATCAAAACTATAGTTTTTTTATGTTCCTCCCAAATATCTAAAACCAACATATGCATCAATTCCTTGGTTTGTTCGTCTAGACCAACAAAAGGTTCATCCATAAGTATGAGAGGAGCTTCCGAAACCATTGTACGAGCCAAGGAAACTCTCTGTTGCATTCCTCCAGAAACCTGTGAAGGAAAATATTCACCATAATCTGCCAAACCAACTCTTTTTAGTGCTTCGCTAGTTTTTTTTTCAATTTCTTTTTTATCCTTTATTTTCCAATTGCCATGTTCAAGTGGAAATTTAATATTATCTTTTAGATTCAACCAATTATAACAAGAGCTACGTTGAAAAACCGTGACTGAATATTTATTTTTGCCTTTTAATACCTGATTTCTAATTTTTATACAACCACTAGTGGGTAACAAAAAACCACTTAAAATATTTAAAATAGTAGATTTACCACAACCAGAAGGGCCAAGAAGAGCAATAATCTCATTTTCATGTACATCAAAACTAACATCCTTAATTATTTCAACCTTTTGGTAACTTTTATTAAGATGTTTTACCTCCAAAAGCACTTTGTTTTCACAATCAACAGAACCTGCTATTTTATTATTCTTGGCTCTCGCCATATATTTTCCTCAAAAAAGTGTCATCTTTAGAGTCTTCTGGATTTAGGACAACCTCAACAGCACCTTGTTCTAACCAAAATTTATTCGCTTCTGTAAAAATTTTATCATAAACTGATTGTTTGCCATCTAAACCAAAAATTCTTACATTGTCCTCTAATTTTGTCCATTTAACCCAATCTAAACTTTGTTTAGTAATGTCGGCACCCAATTCATTAAACAATGGTTCATTTTCCATTAATAATTTAACTGCCAAATCTTTATTATCTTTAGCTTTGTCTACACCATCAAACCAGCCTCTAATAAAAGCCTCAATTGTTTGTGGATTTTTCTTTATAAAATCAGCTTTTGCAACCATTATATCAGCTATTAATTCTTTATTTTGATTACTGCTAGCTAAAATATGTGCACCTTTTTTAACCAAAGCAGCCGAAACATCTGGTTCCCAAACCACAGCAGCGTCTGCTTGGCCAGCAATAAAAGCTGCTCGTGCGGTTGGCACATCTTGAGAAAAAATTAAATTTTTTCTAATTTCTGCTTTATCGATACCAGACAAAGAAGAATTATTTAATAAATTTTCCAAAAGCCAGTGACTTGGGGTATATTGAACCAAAGCAATTTTCTTTCCTTTCAGATCATTTATAGTTTTTATATCCTGATTTGCTACGATAGCATCACCACCTTGACTCCAATCCACTTGCATCAAAGCTTTGGCTTCTCCACCAGCCAAAAAATTTGGCAGTTCACTAGCCCAAAAATCTATTGTAGACCACATCACATCTACTCCATCAGGTCCACCCTTCATAAAAGATTTACCTCGAGCATCCATATCCTCAATTAAAACAAAACGCACTTGTAAGCCATATTTTTTATAAAACAATGATTCAATATTTGGTTCAAAACCATTGTTAGCTACAATGCCACCAGCATAACCTGGCCAAGAGACAACACCTACTACTAAGGGCCTTTTTAACTCTAAAGAAGTTTCCACTACCTCTATTTTATTAAACCAAACAAAATATACACTAATTACAACTACTACCAAAATTATTATACTCCAAATAAATTTTTTCATAAATAAAAATTAGATAAATTATATTATTTGAATTAATTTAAACTACTTAAATATTATACAATACAATTAGAAATTAAACAACATAATAAATAAAAAACGCCTAATAATTAATTAGCGTTTTTTATTTACCTACATTATTTACTTTTAAATAACAAAGGGAATTGTGCCGGCGACTGCTTGGAAAAGCAGTGCCGGCTAAGGAGCGGGGCGGCCGAAGAGAAATGCGACGTAGTGGGATCGTCGTTGAGTACAAGCTGGTACGACCGATCGTCGCAACTGCTTGTTATGCCCTATCGTTATCTCGTAGAGAAACATCAGTAGGGCAAGCCCGACGCCACCGAACAGGGCGAATAGAATGTGCTGGACTGGGTCCACTAGTCGTCCTCCTCGGACTTTCGTCCGGTCAAGCGACCGATGGTCCTCAAGGCGAGGATCGCCAAGCCCAGGAACTGCCAGGCGGCCCGGCGACGCAACGTAGCCTCGAACGGATGTGCCAAGATTTCCCCCTTGGGAAAAAGTCATTGGGCTATAGTTTATACTAAAAAACATAATTTGTCAAGACCTAACAAAAAATAAATAAAAAACACCTTATTCTGCATTTGCAAAACAAGGTGTTTAAATCTAAATTAATTTAGATTACAATACTCAACAACTTTCCTTTTATATAAATTATTTTCTTTGGTTCTTTATCTTCTAACCATTTTTTAATTTTTTCCAATTCTAATGCTTGTTTTATAACTTCCTCTTCTAAAATGTCTGCTGGTAATTCTAAAGTATCACGTAATTTCCCGTTAATTTGTATTGCCAAAGTAAAAGTATCTGACTTAGCAAGTTCTGGATCATATTTTGGCCACTCGGATTTTGAGATTGATTCTTTATTCCCTAATTTGTTCCATATTTCTTCACAAAGATGCGGGGCAAACGGGGATAATAATTGCAGACATAAGCCATAAGACTTAAGACTTAAGACTTCCAACTTGGACATTTCATTTACCAAAATCATCAATTGCGAAATAGCTGTATTAAAACGCATTGCTTCAATATCCTCAGTAACTTTTTTGATTGTTTGATGTAAAAGTGTAGTTAATTTGTCATTGCGAGGAAGCCGATTCGCATCGGCTGACGTGGCAATCCCCTGGGATTGCTTCGCTCCGCTCGCAATGACACGTTCCTGCAACGTCCAAACCTTTTCCAAAAATCTTCGTACACCCACAACTCCATTTGTATCCCACGCCACAGCCTGGTCAAATGGCCCCATAAACATAATATAGGTACGAAAAGCATCTGTACCAAATTTTTCTACCATTTCATCTGGGTTAATTACATTGCCCCGACTCTTGCTCATTTTTTCACCATCAGCCGCCAAAATCATGCCATGAGAAGTGCGTTTTTTATATGGTTCGCTCGTTGGTACAACTCCAATATCATATAAAAATTGATTCCAAAATCTGGAATATAATAAATGCAAAACTGTATGTTCCATTCCCCCATTGTACCAATTCACAGGATTCCAATAATCCATTTTTTTTCTATCCCAAACATATTCACCATTTTTTTCTTTCATCATGGTGTAAGCTAAGAAATACCAAGAACTACCAGCCCAATTTGGCATAGTATCGGTTTCCCGTCTTGCGGGCGAACCGCAAGCCGGGCAGGCTACGTTTATCCAATCGGTTATATGCGCCAAAGGAGATTCGCCGGTGTCGGTTGGTTCATATTTTTCTACTTTTGGAAGTTCTAAAGGTAGTTCTGATTCGGGAAGTGAAATCCAGCCATTGTTTTCTAGTTGTTTCAAAACTTCAGGCTCTTCTTTGGCACGGAAATGTGTTTCAATTGGGTTGGCAATAATCAGTTTACCATTAAACAAATCAGCCATTTCTCTATCTTGCCCTTTATTAATTACTCCGTAGCTTGAATCAGCTAAAATAATAAATTCATCACTTAATTTTTTTAATTTTTTAAAATCAAATTTCCAATCACAACTTTTTTCCACATCAGGCCTTGGACGATCAACAAACTCTGGACGTATAAAACAATCTACAAATACTACTTTGGCAACTTTTTTATTTATTTTTTCTAGTAATTTCATAACCACAGCCCCACCCATACTATGTCCAACCAAAACAATATTCTCGTCAATTTTAACTTTGTCTAAAAGAAAATCAACTTGTTCATTAACATTTGGAGTTTTGTAATTTGGTAAATCCAAAGCATCAACTGTATGGCCTTGTTTTTCTAATTCATTCTTGGCCCACATTAACCAAGCAAAATTAGTTGGATCATAATATCCATGTACAAGTACGTAATGATATTTTTTATTTTTACAATTCTCACAATAAACCAATGGAATTGGTTCGCCCCAATAACGCTGGCGAGAAAACACCCAATCGCGAAGTTTATAATTGACTGCTCGCTTACCTAAGTTATTATTTACAATATATTCTATAACATCTTGTCTCACTTCATTCCACTTTCGTCCTTTAAAATCAATTGGTTCTTCTAAAACTCCGTCTGGTTCACGATAAAATATTTCTGTACCACGCACTTTTTCTGCTAATTCTTTATTCTTTGGAAACAAAACCGGATGCAAAGGTAAATTATACATTTTAGCAAACTTATAATCACGTTCATCATGAACTGAACAACCAACAATGCCAGTGCCGTAATCCATAAGGGCAAAACTTGCGACCCAAATTGGTAAATCGCGACCAATACCTAAATAATTTTCTGAATAACGGCCAGTAAAAATGCCTTCCATATCACTATCTATATCAAACTTATCACCAGCTTTTTTCTTTTTAATTTTTTCCACAAATTCCATTACCTTTTTTTCATGTTCAGTACCTCTCACCATTTCATAAACATAAGGATGTTCTGGAGCAATAATCACAAAAGTCTGAGCCAAAAAAGTTTGTGGAATTGAATCATAAACTTCAAACTCCAAATTCATGTCTTTAACTCTGTGTTTAAAATTAATACCTTCGGAACGTCCAATCCAATTCTGTTGTTGAATCTTGGCTTGGGGAATGTAATCTACATTTTCTAAACCTTGCAATAATTTATCCGCGTATTTTGTAATGGCAAGCATCCATTGTTCTTTATTTCTTTTTTCTGCGACTGTACCACAACGTTCACACTTACCATCTACCACTTCTTCATTGGCCAAACCAATTTTACATGAGGGGCACCAATTTATGGGCATGGCTTTTTTGTAAGCAAGCCCGTGTTTAAATAATTGCAAAAATATCCACTGGGTCCATTTGTAATATTTTGGATCAGTCGTATCCACTACTCTATCCCAAGCAAAACTATAACCAAGCATTTTTAATTGACGAGTAAAATTAGAAATATTCTCGGCTGTAACTTCGGCTGGTTGACGCCCAGTTTTAATAGCAAAATTTTCTGTAGGTAGTCCAAAGGCATCAAAACCAATGGGAAACAAAACATTTTTTCCTTCCATTCTTTTTTTACGACAAATGACATCCATGGCAGTAAAAGGACGTGGATGGCCAACATGAAGGCCGGCCCCAGAGGGATAAGGAAATTCTATTAAACCATAAAACTTTTCCCTGCCCTGAGTTTTTACTGAAGGGTCTTCTGTAACTTCAAAAAGTTTATTGTCTTCCCAATATTTTTGCCATTTTGGCTCAATTTCATTTGGAGCGTATTTATTCATAAAATAATATTTAGTCTTTAAACTATTCTAGCTAAAAATCACTAAAAACACAAGCCCTAGTCTTGTACAATACAACATGAGCCCCAAATGGAAACCCATTCCAATACAAAATGAGCCCCTAAAGGCCCATTGAGTAGAGGTGTGGAATAGTTCATA
>Ga0076113_108_pt1 | contig 104463 bp, 106 predicted proteins | sample RifGroC2_FD_67670 | JGI IMG/M metagenome (GOLD analysis project Ga0076113, IMG submission 67670) | Parcubacteria (Magasanikbacteria) bacterium GW2011_GWC2_37_14
CATGGCATCGGTTATCGAATCATTAGGTAAACTCAAACCTGTAATAACTACTAAATTATTAATATTAGCGGTGGTAATTGTAGAAGAAGAAATTGTTGTGGTTGCCAAAGAGGAATTTCCTGATACTACCAAACCAGTAGATGTGGCATTATTTAAATTTACGTTACCACTACTGTCTGTTTGCACAATGTGAGTAGCTGCTGGTGAAGTAGAGCTGGCCGCAACTCCATCTAAATATTTGGCATTAAAAGCATAAGGCGTAGCACTAATTTGCCGGCGTGGACTTAGTGTTTCTCCACCAACAATTACTTCTAAATAAACACTGCCATAATTTTTAAATATTTCTGGATCCAGACTATTTGTTTCACTTCCTCCCAAATCAATACTAAAAATTCCACTGTTAGGTTCAATTGCCACAGTTAAAGGAACACCTAATGTACCCGAAGCAGTATAAAGAGAAGAACCAACAACAGGATCATCATACAAAACAAAAGAAATATCTTTGGTAGTAGTAGCCGACAAACCATTGTCTAACAATTTTCCTTGATAAGTAATTATTTGTGGTGGATTGGCGGCGCTAGTATTTTGCGTTAAAAAATAAATACCCACAAAAACAAAACACAAAATCAAGCCTAAACCCAAAAATGAGGCTGTTTTTTTATCCTGTATTTTATGCCAAAATACCTCCATAACTTTTCTTTTGGTTGTCTGTAAAACAGTATATCATTTTTTTAGTCTTTTTTCACTAAAAAGTGTGGATAAACTCCTAAAATTTTTTGCTAAAACTGGCGTAAAAAACAAAAAAACTGTTTCCAGCTTTTTTATTAAAAATATTTATTAAAAATCAACCGAAAATATCCTCTTTTTTGTTTTTTATCTCTATTTTTTCATCAGGTTTATCTTTTTCATCATTAATAATGATATTTTCTGGCTTTTTTCCTGCTATTTCAACTTTTTCTGGGTCAATTTTTGACAATTTAACATCTACAGCCACAGTATCTGCTTCCTTATTACTCAAATCCACTGTCTCTGTTTTTAAAGAATTATATTCTGGATGTTCAAAAGTAACAAAATATTTGTTATCTCCTGCCAAAAAATAATAACGTCCTTTTCTATCAGTAATTTGTGAAGCCACCAATTTATTAAGATCAGCATTAAACAAACGGGCCACTGTTCTACCAATTGGTTTTTTATTCCGGGCATCATAAACAATACCCCAACCTTTTAATTTAACTGGCTTGGCTAAACGGCTAAATACTAAAGATAAAAATATATGAACAATAAGAAGAGCCCCAATATACCAAACAGGAGAAATATAAAATGAAATTGCTGTAAGTACAAAACCAGCTACGGCCATAGTACTTTGCAAAACACGAGCTACTTTTTGCCAAATCAAACGTACTGGCTTTTTTTGTGAACTACCCACAACATCCAAAGGTACATTCACAGTAATTATTGAATCTTTTTCTGTGACTTCAATAATCTCATTATGATAAATATCGACTCGCCGGCCATCACTTTTTATTCCGGCCAACAAACTAGAAGGAAAAACAAAACCAGATTTTTCTACTACTAATTTATACTTACCTGGCTCTACCACAAAGGCATAACGCCCATTTCTATCTGTAACCTTTGATTGCAAAATCTTTCCAGTCTCGGCATCGACCAAACGGACAATAGCCAAATCAACTGGCAATTTATTAAGAGCATTATAAATCTGCCCCCATTTTTCTCTTTTCTTGCGACCCAACAAAAATAATGGTTGTAAAAATAGTAAACGTAAAAATGGCAATAATTCGGCAAAAGACAAAAATGGCAAAGTAGTAAAAGCCACAGCCATAATTGATATTGGTGTTGCCGCATTTTTTACTTCTGGATTATTTTTTATATCCACAATTTTCTGACCAGTCAACAAAGTAATTTCACCAAATTTAGCCACCAAATTTTTAATAGTTTCTCCTGGATCAGCCACCAAAATTTCTTCTATTTTTTTAATTAAATTAATATCTTTGTTTACAACATTATTTTTTACTTCAAAAACTGGAGTAACCCGCTCATTAAAACCTTCTTTTTTTATAGTTAAATAATATTCACCATTTGGTACCACAAAACCATAACCACCGTTAACATTGGTAAAATAAGGATTACTTTGTGCGTAAACACTAGCAGAAAACACAGTGCCATTACTTTCATAAAGTAAAATTTCTGCATCGGCTACCAAAGTATTTTCGCTATCTTTAATTAAACCAAAACCCAAAGCCTTAAATTTAAAAGCCAAAGCATCAAAACCATTTGTACCATAATTAACTTCTATAAAAGCTTCATGTAAACCCACACTCGGGAATCCCAGATTTAGAAAATAAATTTTCTCTTGCTCATTATAATTAAATAAATAACTTGCTCCTGCCAATTTTAGAGAAACAATTGGATTTACAAAAGCCAGTGACGAAGCAGATATTTTTAATTGCAAACCACTCCCGGCCAAAGAAGTTATTGTTTGATCATATGGAGACAAAATAATTTTTCCATTTCCTGCACTAAAAATTACGTCATTAATAGTAATTCTTTGAAAATCCGGAATAGTAATAATTTGTGGGTTATATTCATCCAAATCATCAAACGCACTACACCCCGGATCATTGGGAAAATCTATTAGCGCATCACCATCGTTATCCAAGCCATCATTACAAGCATACGAATCTCCTCTGCCACATTTTTCATAACCATCACAATCACTATCTTTGCAATCTACCAAAGTATCGCCATCATCATCAAGATTATTATTACAAATTTCTGTTCCTGGACAATAAACCGTACCACGGCAATCACTATCCAAACAATCAATAAAAGTGTCAGCATCATTATCTATATTATCATTACAAATTTCTACAAAATGAGGATTACAAGAGGAAGCGCAATCAACAGTATCGGCGCAATCTACCAAAAGATCACCATCATTATCTATACCATCGGTACAATTTTCTGGTGTTAAACAATAACTCTGGCTAGCACAATCTTGGATATCTAAACAATCTACCAAAGTATCATTATCATCATCCAAACTATTATTACAAATTTCTGTGCCAACAATTATTCCATCTACCGAAACACCCGAACTAAAATTACCAGAAGTGTCATAGGAAAATAAAGTATAATAATAACGAATGTTTTTAACTACACCATTGTCGGTAAAAGTATTATTACTGCCATCATACAAAAGTGTGCCGTCGGTGCTACTTACTGCAGGACCGCCAATTTTGCGTAATAATTTTACTCCAGCAAAATCCGCATTAATTCCGCTTTTAGCCGGATTATTCCAATCTAATTTAAATGAATCGCTCAAAACTGTAATAACAAAATCTGTAGGTGGATCTGGAGAAATATTATCCAACAAAGTTGTAAAAGTATAATCACTGGTGCTGGTAGTATTGCCCGCGTTATCGGTACTCAAAATTCTATAATGATAAAGAGTATTTGGTATTAAATTATTTAAAGTTAATAAATGATTAATTAAAAAACTAGCATGACTAACATTAAAGCCATAACTATCAAAAATACCATAATTAATTTCTCCATTGGCTAATTCGTCGGTATCCCAGGTAACAGAACAAAAAGTAGTGCTGGGGGTACTATGCCGATTTAAAATATTAGGGGCTCGAGTATCTACCAAAACTGTATCAAATTCGTCAGTATACGTTCTTTTATTAGAATAGGGGTCCGAAGCTTCTATTTTAAAAAAATAAGTAACATTGGTAGTTAAACCAGCCAAATTTACTTCATAACGGTTATTATCCAAATTTACTACTGTTCCAGCTTGTGCATAATTACCAATCCCATAAAAAAAATATTGGCTGGCGATAATTCCCGAATTGTCTGTAGCTTTCCAACTAATTTTTGCACTGGTGTTTCCTGGTGTTTTAACCACGTTCTCTATAACCGGCAATATTCTATCTGTAGGTGGGTCACCACCATTGTCACAGACAGCCGAACAGCCGTCACCTTCTACCAAATTACCATCATCACATTCTTCTGTTCCTTCTCTTACACCATTACCACAAATACTTGGAACAGAAAAACCAATACCAATTCCTCCATTTTGGACATCGGTAAAAGCCCAACTATTTGAATAATAAAATAAACTAAACAAAGCTATTAAAAATACACTTGCAAAAAATATTTTCCTATTAAAACCAAACATAACTAAATTTTAATTGCTTTTTTCTTTGTCTTTATTAAATATAACAATATTAAAAAAATAAAACCAAAAATAATATAAGTTACTGAAAGATTATTTATAAAAATTGTTTTTTGTGCCACTTGTTTGGTACGACCATAATCCACTACTACTTGGGCGAAATAAACTGGCGACCAAGATAAACTTTTATCAAAAATTAAAGTTAATCGTCGATTACTGCTTGGCAATAAATTATTTCCTAAATAAACTTCTTGGTTACTAATTTCTTTTTTCTTCCAATCCAAAATTTTAATTTCTCCTTTCAAAGGCAAATCTACGTTGCCTTGGTTTTTTAATCCCAAGACAAAAGTAAAATCTTCCCTATTCTTGGATAATTTTTGATTTAAATTAAATTCATTTATTTGCAAAACTTCTCGGGCTTCACCTGCCACTTGCAAATTCAACAAAGTAATTAATCTACCACTCAAACCAACATCTGACCCAGGTAAGTTAATTTTTTGTACTGCCAAACCCAAATAATAAGAACCAGAATAAACAGTCGCCGGTATATTTATTTTAAAATTAATATTTTTCTCTTCTCCCGACGCTATACTTATTTGCTTAATTTCCGGAACTATCCAGGATTCCACTTCGCTAAGACCACTTAAAAAAAGTGGTCCACCCAATTCACTTTGTTTTACACCCAAAACAGAAAAACTATATTCAACGTCTGTATTTTCATCATTCTTTATGGTAACAGCCACATTACCAGTATCGCCACTAGCTAAAGTAATTAAATATTTGGCCGGTGAGATAGTGGTAGCTTTTACTTTTAAAACAAAAAAATAACTAGCAAAAATTAATAGACAATAAAAAATAATAAAAACTCCCCGTCTCATAAATCAAAAACTCTAAAAATTAGCCGACAAATTCAAGATCAAATTTTGATTTTTACTACCATAATTTGTGGTACTGTTTCTGGCAGCTTTTACTGTAAAAACTACCAAATCATTAGCCACAGCTACAGTGGAAGAAGCCAAAACTAATCCAGTAGCAATTTCTCGGTCATCCAAAAAATTAGCATTTGCTCCACCTACACTGGCACCATATTCCTCACTACCAATAGTTACTGCTCCGTCGGCAACAGCAAAAATAGGAGAAGGATCGGCCTCTCCAATACTCAAAATGTAACCACTCGCCGAACCGCTAGTTACATTAATATTGGTGTTATCACTTTTTATACTAGCCACATCCAAAGCACCTAAACTCAAAGAACTGTCGGCAATTACTAATTTTAAATCTCCCAATTCCATGGCTTGAAAACCAGCTCGTATTTCATAATTAGCACTAGCTGGTACAGATGCTGGCCATTCACCAACGCTATCATACAAAGAAAAATTGTTACTAGTTGAATAAACTCCACCAACACTAAAAGTGTCCGCATAAATAGTATAATTTGTGGAACTCATTTCTCCTTTTAAGGTTGACGGACAAAAAACCAAGAGAACAACAACCAATAATAATTTTTTCATAACCTAATTACCAGCCCCAATTAGACTATTAATTTTATTTTGAATTAAATTATTATCTGGATTTAAATCTTTTACTTTATAATAATATTCCAAAGCACTGGCATTATCTCCACGAACTTCGTACAACAAACCTAAACTATACAAAGCATTAGAATAATCAGGTTGTAAACGCAGTGTTTCTAACCATAATTTTTCTGCCAAATCCCAATCACCTTTATCCTTACGATTATAGAGTAATCTACCAAGATTAAATAATACTTGAGGATTCTGATTGGCTACTGGCATAATTATTGAATAATTTTCAATAGCTTTATTTAAATCCTTTTTAATTTCATACACATTTGCCAAAGCCACATAAGCATCCACATAATCACTCTTTATTTCCAATGATTTTTTATACTGTTCCAAAGCTTTGTCGCTATCGTTGGCTTGTAAATAAATATTTCCTAAATGTAAATACAAAACTGGGTTATTTGGTTCGAGCAAAATTGCTTCTTCCAAAGATTTTTGTGCCCAATTTCTAGCTTCGGGAACCAACACCGCGGCATTTTCATACATGGTAGCCAAATTTTCCCACAAAGCCACAGATTTTGGTGAAAGACCTGTAGCTTGTTTGGCTTCGTTTACCGCTCTAGCTATTAATTCGGCAACTTTGTTCGTATCTGCTTTTTCATTTTTCGCTTCTTCTCCTGCTTCCATTAAATAGACTCGCGCCAAAGCCACATGATAAATATCGGCGTTTGCTCTTTGCAAAATAGCCTTATTTAAATATCCTTCGGCCACTGGCAGTGAATTACTATTTAAAGCTTTTACATAATTATGTTCTGCAAGATAAAAACGAACACCCAAAACCGAAAGCATTATTGTTAAAGCCACCAAAACTATTACCATAAAAGAAAAAACCAAACTGTATTGTGGGGTTTCTTCTATTACCAAACTTTTTTCAATAATAAGTCCTCTTTTGTCCAAAAAATTTAAACCCACTATCAAAAAAGCCAAAACTAACCACCACAACCACCAAACCAAAACACCAAACAAACAAAAACTCAAACTAATTGATAAAATTACCCACCCTATTAAAAGTGCAAAAACTTCCAAAACTACATCTAAGTTGGCACTTTCCAAACTAAGAATCTTTAAGAAATTTTCCTTTTTGAGATTATAAAAAGCTTGAGCACCAAAACCCAAAACCAAAAGAAAAATAAACACAAAATTTAAAAATACCAATACCCCACCTTCACTCAATAAGGCCATTAGAGTATTTCCCGGTTGGTTAAATCTTAAAGACCAAGCTACAGAATTATAATTGAAACCATTATCTTTATATTTAGAAAAATCCGAAACAAAAGTTCCCAAACCACTGCCAATTAGGAAATTTTTTGGTCCAGAAAAAATAACGTCTTTGGCAATGGACCAAGAGGCAGAACTGGACAAAGAAATTTCTGGAGGCAAGGGAGCTTGTATTTTTTTAGGAGCACCAAAAAATACAAAAATAGAAGTAATAATAATTAAGGTGAATAAAACAGAAAGCCAACCCATTCTAACCTGATTTAAAAATAATATTCCCAAGAGCAAAATAAGCAGTAAGGCCGCCAAGGTAAACCACCACAAAACACTAAAGCCAATTAATAAAATTACCACAAAATGCAAAAGGACCAGAAAAAAATAAAGTAAAGTTTTGGACCAACTTAATGTTTTTTTCATTATAAAAGTAGCCGCCAAAATCAAATTAAAAATTATCCAAATACCAAAAATACTAGAAGTACCATCAATAGTATTTAAAACATTTGGAAAAAATGGAAAATTTATTGAAAAAATAACTTTAAACAAAAAATATAAACTAGTTATACCACCCACAACTAATAAAGCATCCAAAAACAAACGCCAAAGTTTGGGTCCTTTTACTTGGTTAATAATTAAATAATACAAAATTAGTGAAAAAACAATAAAAACAAAATTATACACAAAATAGTCTGTTCGTCCCAAAAAACTATCATAAATATTTACAGAAAAAATTGCTGACAAAAAATTTAAAACAAATAATAGCAATAAAGGCAGATCTATAAAAGTTCGACAATAGACAACTTTCTTTAAAAATATGCTTTTTACCGCCCACAACAAAAAACAAACCAAGACCACACCAAAAAACAAATACTGTTTGGATAAAGCATAATAATTAGACAAATTTTTGTCTAAAAAAATTGGCAAAAATACTATTCCCAAAAAAAGGAAAAAATTAATTAAAATATCTATTATTCTTACAAATTTAAAATTGGTCGAAAAGTTGAACATACAATAAAACTAATTAATTATTAATTATTTAAAACTTATTTAAATTATACCACAAACTATTATTAAACAAAACCCCTGGGCCTATTGCTAAAAAGATAAAAAAACATTACAATTCATTTTGTTAATAGACACCTAATTATGTTAATTTTCCTTTACGGTGCCGACAGTTACCGTAGCCAAGAACACTTAAAAAAACTTGTAGAAAAATTTAAAAAAGAGCGCGACCCACAAAGTTTAAATGTGCATATTTTGGATTGTGAAAAAATCGAGGATAAAGCTATTTTGGAAGAATTGGGAAATGCCCCATTTTTAGCAGAAAAAAAGTTAATAATTTTAAAAAAACTGCTAACTACAGCCAAAAAAGGTGATTTACAAACAACTTTGCTAGAAAAAATAAAAAATAAAAAAATATCTGATGACAATATTGTTATTTTTTGGGAAGAAGACCTTAAACCAAAAACCAACGTTGCCAAAGAACTTTATAGTTTATTAACCAAAGAAAAATTTTCTCAAGAATTTATCCCTTTTACGGGAACTAAATTAACAACCTGGATTAATACTCTAATTACAGAAAATAATGCTAAAATTAGCCAAAAAGCTCTTGATTACCTAGTTTCAAATATTGGCAATGATCCCTGGCTCCTAAATTCTTTAATTAAACAACTAGCCTCTTACAAAATAGGAGAAGAAATAACTGTAGAGGACATTAAACTGTTTTTACCAGAAAAAATAGATGACAGTATTTTTAATTTGGTTGATGCTATTATTGCCAAACAAAAAAGTACTATTTTTTCGATGATCAAAGAGCAGTACCGACTAGGAAAAGATCCATTATACATTTTGGCGATGTTAACGAGGCAAATAAAAATTTTATTGCAAATTAGAGATGAATTTGAAAAAAATGATGTCTTAAAAAGCGATGAATTAGCCAAAAAATTAGGAATTCATCCTTTTGTAATCAAAAAATCACTTCCACTAGTAAAACATTTTACCAAAGAAAATCTCTTAAAGATTTATCAGGATCTTCTTGCTTTGGACACCCAAATAAAAACTGGCCTTGAGGACCAGTCGTTATTGTTGGATTTGTTGGTAAGCAAACTTTGTTTATAAATGAGGTTTTTCTAATTTTCGTGCTTCTTGTCTTAGTCTAATTGCTACTCTTTCAATTTTTGTCTTCATCTCTGTTTCAATCAAACGAAGTGATTCTTCGTGTTCGGCTAATTCACGCTTCAATTCAAGCAGCCGACCTTCTTCCATTTCATCAACAACTTCTGAATCATCTAAAATACTCCTCAATCGGCTAATTGCCACCTCATGAGGCCCAATTTCTCGATAATATTCGTTTTTTACTATTCGCTCTGCCCATTCTGTCCTTCTTTCTTCGGTAGAAATATCTGGTGCTATATCTCGTTCAGAATACATTTTAAACTCACCTTTGCCAACAACCTTTTGATAAATAGCTGTCCTGTCAACCTTTTCTCTCACTTGTTCAAAATTTGGTTGTTCACCTTGCGGAATTGTTAGATAACCACCCGTAACTTTTACAGCATCTTTCCAACCAGGATGTTTAACTTGATTATTAATTATTGTTTTTATTTTTTCTACAAATTTTCCAACTTCATTTTTTGGTAATCTAGCCGAAACCATAAATTCATCACCACTCCGCCGACAAATTCTGTCTGATTTACGCAGTGAACTGCCACCTTCGGCCAAACCAGACAATTGTTTAACAATATCTTTAAGAATTTCATCGGCAGCGTCATGTCCAATGGTATCATTCATTTTTTTAAAAAAATCAATATCAAAAAATACTACCAACAAAACTTCATTTTTTTCTTGGTCAACATTTAAACTATCCAAATCTTCATAATAAAAAAATTCAAAACCCGACATGGACAAAGCACCAGTGAGCTCATCTTTCAATCGTTTTGCTTCTTCTTTGGTTTGTTCAATTGCTTCTTGCAAGTAATTATTACGATTAGCTTTTATTTTATGCTTTTCATGATTTACTAAGACGGGTTGCAAAGAAACACTAGCTGTAATCTGCTCAATAATCTCTGCCAAATTTTCTATTCGTTGATATTCACCATCGATTTTGTCCCGACGTAAATTGTTAATTTCTTCTTGAATTTGTAACAATTCTGCATCAAAATCAACTTCTACTTCAACACCATCAACAATCTCTTTACCTGAAAGAAGTAAACGGTCTTTTAAAAAAAACAACTCTTCTTCTGTTAATCCCAAGTCAAGAGCTGACCCTTCTTCCAAAACAAGCTCGTGATTACCAACAGTATCACGAACAAGATTCTTAACTAAAATATTTTCAAAATTCTTAATAATTTTTTTTCGTAAAGCACGATCACTTTCATTTGGTCTTAATTCTTCATCAGTTGGGTAAAGATCAAAAAATTCTTTGCGCACATAAGCACGTGGGCTAGACATAATCTCCCGTGTTTTTTCATTTTCACTACCTTTAAATTTACCAAATTCAAATGGAACTTCACCAGGCATATAAATTAATAAAAACCCGAGCTTAATTGCTCGGGTTTATTTTGCCATAATTTTAATTACTTTGCAACCTTTTTGGTCATCTTGGTCAAACGAGATAATTTTCTTGAAGCAGTATTCTTTTTAATTATGCCAACTTTGGCAGCTTTATCCATTTTCTTTTGGGCCAAACGCAACATTTCTTTGGCATCTTTGCCAAGAGCCACAGCTTTTTTAACAGCTTTTACGGCTTCTTTGTAAGCTACTCTATAAACTAAATTTTGAGCCGCTCTTTTTTTATTTTGTCTTAAAGCTTTTTTAGCGTTTTGTTTAATAGGCATAAATTTATTTGTCATTCTGAATTTATTTCAGAATCTTACATTAAGTGTTAAATTATTACGAACGAAATGATTATACTGTATTAAGCCAAATTTGTCAAGTTAAGGCTGTAAAATGACTTCAGTTTGGCCATTTATAGAGATAACCACGTCTTTTATGGTTGGGAATTGTTTCAAAGTCTGTTTAATTTGACTAATAATCATACCCACCCGACAAGAACCACCTACTTGATACTGCAAAGCTTCATCAAAATCAGCATAAGCTATATTATTGATTATTTTTAAACTTAATAATTTTACATCTGGATTTAGAGTAGTAACATAACCAGCAGTTTTTTCATTTTCATAAACTCCAGCCAGTAATAATTCTAAAGCTTTCTGCCCAATAGCCGGGGTTTTATTAATTAAACGCTCCACGGGAAAGACCAAAGAACAGTCCTGGATATTTGGATTTAATTTTCCATTTGAAAAATACAACTTTACAAGTTGACCATCTTCATTATTAAAAAATTTAATTGGCATTGTTACACTCTTATCATTTTCTGGCAAACCCGAAGGATTGTCTGCCAAAAAAACCAACATCCCTTCTTCGGTATCAATTGGTGAAGAAAAATTTATAAAAGCCGTAAAAGGAATTAAACCAGGTTGCATCCAATCGGTTTGGGCTTCTGCAATCCCCACACCAAGTTCTTTTCCATTTGTATTAAATAATTTAACAGGAAAACTAGCCTCAAAAAACCAAGTACTTGGTGCCAAACCCTTAATTACTAGTGGTGATAACACTTTTTGACCCGCTAAAGGCGTATAAATTTGTAACAATTCATTATTATAATACAAAATTGTACTGGTTGGCACTTCGCGATCTAGATATTGGTCATAATCAGTATTAGTAGCAGGAAGATTATTTACATCATCGGATAAATCAATTGGTTTTTGCTCAAATTTAATTAACAAAACTATTCCAATAATTAAAAAGAAAACAACTAATAAAATAACTGCAAGATTTTTTGTTTTAAACATATAATATAATTTTCAATAATCAATTTACAATTTCCATTAAATAACCAATTATCAATTTTCAAATTTGGTAATTGAAAAATTGAAAATTTATCGTAAATTGATAATTGTGAATTGTAAATTAAAATTTATTATTCATCAACGTTCGGTTTATCTAATAACAGTGGTTCAACTGTTTTTTCGCCATCAGTAATTCGCATCACATCTTTATCTACTTTACCAAATTCTTTGTAAGCACTGTTGTACATATTTACAGTGGTATTCAAACTATTACCCATCTTCTTCAAATAATCTTCGTAGCTTAATAAATGTTTACCCAATTGTTCTACTTGTTTTCTAATTTCTTTAGCCGATTCTTCAATTTTTAAAGCCCGGAGTCCTTGCATTACAGTTTGTAAATAGGCGAAAAACGAAGTCGGTGAAACAATAATTACGTGCTTATCTTTAAATGCATACTCAATTAAATCTTGCGTATTAATTTTTATTGCCCCCACTTTATTAATTAACAAATCATAATAAATTCCTTCGGCTGGAATAAACATAAAGGCAAAATCCATGGTTCCCTCTTTGGGTTTAATATATTTGGCAGTTTCGTCGATTCTGTTTTTTAAATCCTGTTTAAATAATTTTTGTAATTCTTCTTTTCGGTCTTCGTCTTTTTCTTCTACCACGCGATTATAATTTTCCAAACTAAATTTAGAATCTATTGGAATAATTTTGTCTTTTACAAACACAACCGCGTCGACAATATCACCATCTTCAAATTTATATTGCATTTCATAGCCACCGGGCGCCATCACATTTTTTAAAACATTTTCCAAATAATATTCCCCCAATACTCCTCGATGTTTGGGATTTTTTAAAACATTTTCCAAACCTTGTAATTGTTCAGCTACGCCGACAACTTGCCGATTGGTTTCGTCTAGCTTAGTAAGTCTTTCGGTAACGTCGGTGATAATTTTTACACTTTGGCCAAATTGATCTTGAATAGTTTTGTGTAAATTTGTTTGGGTTTCATTCATGCTCTTGTTGGTATCAGAAATTTTTTGATCCACCATGCGTGACAAATCTTGAATTTGATTTTGTAACATGACAAACAAATTCCCTTCACCATCTTTTGGTTGTTGAATTTGGGCAAGCTTTCTATACATTATATATAGCAAAACAACCGCGCCCACAAAGCCTAGGGAAATAATGATAAGAAGGGTGGTTTGCATAAAATTAACAAGCTATTTTTTGCTAACAAACTCTAAAGACATCTTAACAGAAGCATTATCTGATGGCAAGAGAATAACACTATTTGGATATTCTTGAATTAAAGAGGAAATAAATTCATCAGCCCACGAGGGCGTTAAAACTTGCACCCCAGTAAAATCAACTTCAATTTTTTCATCTGGTTTTTTGTCACCAAAAATATAAGCTTTGGCAGACAACCAAGCCTCTCTGGCCGATGGCCGAGAACTTAAAGTTGTGCCAAATTTTTTTAATTCTAGTTTCATAAGCGAAATGAGTGAGGAAAAAGTTAAATTTATTTAAATCTTTCTGAGAGAATGAGCTTATATGCTTGCATATATAATTATTTAAAATTCTATTACCGCCAACGCGCCATTTATCGGTTTTCCTGTTTTTAAAAATTTTGTCTCACCTTTCTCTATTAGACATTTTGCATCACCAGAATAAAACTTTAATTTTAAATTATTTTCTTCTATAACTCGTTTAACAAATTTCAAACCATTGCCTCGATGTTCTGGTGTTCGACCAGATATAATTTCTGTAAAAGCTATTTCCAAAGCCTCTAAATAATTTTTAATCTCTGGTTTAATTTTTTGCAAACTCATAAATATACCCTGGCCTCTGTCTGCTAGTATAATAATTTTTTCTGCTACGTCTATTTTGAAAAAAATCCCTGGCACATCAGGCCAATTTCCCAAATTATGATCAAACGAATTATTGCCTATCTCTCCCACAACTGCAGACAACAAAAATGATATTTGTTCATTATTTGTAATACGTATTAATTCTTTTGGTAATTTATCTTGTCTGGCTTGAAATACATCTCTAGTTTCGCAATAATAATCTTGTTTTAATTCAGGAGCTTTTTGTTCATAAGCCCATTTAATTGCCCCTTGTGTAGACCAGTCTTTTGCCGACATGGGCAAGTGATAAAATACAAATGGTGAAGTACCACTTTTTTGTATCAAACCATCTTCTTGAAGTTTCTTTAATTGACGAAAAACAGCCGGGGCACTAAAACCAATAAAACCAATGAGCTCTTTAGGTGTAGTTTGACCCTTTTGTCTAATATATGCAAGTATTTTGTCACCTGTATCGGTTTTCATATTGTTTATAGTACATAGTTTATACTGTATACTATATACTATAAACTACACACTGTCAAGTGTTTTATCCACAGTATCATCAACAAACAAAAAACCGCGCTGACATAGCGCGGTTTTTGTATACCCTGAACCTTGGTTCAGGGCTATCTATTTAGTACTAACTAAAATTTGCCGGTTTTAAATGTATTACCACACACTAACAATTAACCAACTATACTCAATAAATCACAATTCAACTGAGTTTGTTTCTCCCATACATTTAAATTTTATTTTAAATTAATTTACATAATCTCCATCAACAGTTAAACCAATAGATCGCAAAAAATCTTGTGGAACCTTGCAAAAATTAATAATTCCTTTTATATATTCAACGCTATTTTCCTTAATTATACGTTCAGTCAGGTCATGTTTCTCATTTTTATGTTCATTCACACTTTTAACTTTATCCAACAACAATTCCTTGCCAACTTCCACAACAACTGCCGGTTCAATTTGCAAAATATCAATCATTTTTTGTGCACTATCAAATCTATGGTAATGCAAAGCAGAGGACAAACTCTCTTTCCCAACATTTTTGGCAATTTCCGGTCTAATTTGTAGAAGCACAACTACTTTTTGTGCATCTTCAACACTTAAATCACCAAATTTCGTTTCATTATCACCAACCCAATAGAATACTTGAGAAAAAAATGTCTCCAAAGCCTCTTGGGGAAGCTCATATAAATCAATAATTTTCTTTACATCAACCATCGTTTCACCACTACTCTTTTTGTTATGTACATCCAAATCAAATGGATCTCCTAGATTCAATGAATCACGCAATGTTTGCATACCAATTTCTTGCACAATTTCTGGGGTCAAACTGCAAAGATCAATAACCTGTTGAACCAAGACTTTATCATAACTATGATTATTAATATAACTTGCCCTCATTTCATTTTCAATTAAACACTTGGCCCTATATTGTACTCCTGGTGAATTTAAAATTTCTGGATTCTTTTGGCACTCGGATAATGTTAACACCTCACCACTCAAACCGTATTTATTTAATAACTTGATAAGAGCCTCTAATCTCTTTTCTTTTTCTGCAAGGAGAGCTTCTGCCGATTTAGAAGCTAATTCTTGCAAAAGTACTTCATCCAAATCTGTCTTTTTTCCAGAAGAACCAATTACTTCCTCTGTCGGCCAAGCACCCATACCTTCTATTGGTATCTTTTTAACCATATTTTTAAAATTAAATTATTTATCACTCTTTAATCTTACCAAAATTAGTAATATTTGTCCATTAAATTTCTTTTGCACACTATTTGTTTTAATAATGTAAAAAAAAGATTGCCGGTTTGAAGTGTCCGGCGCACATTGGGGTTGTGCAACCCCGATTGAAAAGAACGATTAGAAATTCACGACCGCGCGGAACCAGAACTGGAATCCGGTGTAGTCGCGCACTTGGTTGAAGTGGAACTGCGGAGCGAACACCAGCGCCAGGTGATCGCCAAGAGGGAGGGCAAGGTGCGGGGCGACCGAGTAATCGTTCCCCTGAGAGTTGAACGTGTTCTCGGTTTCAACGCCGAGCAGTCCAAGCCCGAGCGGCATTACCCAGTCAACCTGCGAGTACCAGTACCCCGTGCCAGTCTCGCCAGTCATGACCCACTGGAAGTTGTGCCAGCTGTATACCGGCACACCCCACAGCTTGGGCGTGAACTCCAGTCTGGTGTCCAGCAGAAGCTTGCCCTTGCCGTCTGCCACGACCATACCACCCAAGAGCTCAACACCCCAGCCCTCGCCGTCGTAGCAGGGGCCGACGAGGTTGACCCAGGTGGACGATGAGGTCACGTTGGGTGCAATCACCCACCCCGCGACACCGAACTGGCTCTCGCCCACAGTCTTCTGCCCGTGGATCAAAAGACGTGTGTTGTAGGTCTCGGCCTGAGCGACGCCCGCGAACAGCATCAGCAACAGCAACATGATGATGAACGTACGCATGGAACCTCCTCTTTTAAAGATCACGTTAAACGTCACTTGACATTCAACTAAGCATTATATATAATAGTAGAAGAGTGGTAAATACCACCACGTGGTGTGGCTCCACACCACTTTAATATATTTTCTCTATGTATAGCCAAATTTTAACTGAGTTAGGACTGTCGATAAACGAAGCCAAAATTTACGAGACACTTTTACAAGAAAAACAAACTACTGTTTCTAATATTTCTAAAAAGAGTAAAATTCATCGCCGCAATATTTATGACTCAATGAATCGCTTAATTGAAAAAGGTTTAGTGTTTCAAGTTATTGGTAATGGCGACACTTTATTTAAACCAGTAGAGCCAGCCAAGCTAATGGAATTGGTAGATGAAAAGCGTACTCGGCTAGAAAAAGAAATGCCACACCTAATGCGTGAATATCAAAAACATCCGGCCATGGAAGCAGCCTATATTTACAAAGGTATAGAAGGTTTCAAAAATTACTTGCGCGATATGTTGAGTGTAAATGAAGATGCTTATTTTATTGGCGCCAAAGGCGCTTGGTTTGACCCTCGTTTACAGACATTTTTGGACAAATTCTTAATTGATGCCAAAAAACGCGGTATTAAGTATTACCACTTGTTTGATCACGAAGTAAAAAATATGGCTCCGCATGTACCCAAAGCCGTAGGTAAACCCTTTAAATTTCTGCCCAAACAATACTCTACACCCTCTATGGTTGACATTTTTGGCGATCATGTGGTATCTTTTACTGGAGCTGGAATTACCAAGATCAGCGATGACATCACAATTTTTGTGAATATCAGCCGTCCGCTAGCAACTTCCTACAAAACCTGGTTTAAGTTTATGTGGGATCATTGCCCAGAGACCAAATAAATACTTGCCAAAAGGATTAAGAAGTGATAAGATTGCCTAACAATTTATGCTCCCGTAGTTTCCGCCAAAGGCGGATCAGCCTTGGGCTGACAACGGATACCTGCCCGCTCGTGCCTCACATGGCAGGCGGGCCTGCCCGCCATGGCCTGAGCCCTCGTAGTTCAACGGATAGAACAAACCCGTCCTAAGGGTAAAATAGAAGTTCAATTCCTCTCGAGGGCACAGGCGAAGGCAGGCGGGGAACAGATCCGTCCTACTGCGCCCATCATAGCTTTAGCGACGATGGGAGGATAAAATGGGAGTTCTGAGCCTCTTCGGCTCATCCGCCGATGAGGCGGAAATTCATACTGGGGGTACCAGGGCTGTGCCGCGTAATGGCGTAGCCATTTTACGCGGGCCTATGGTCTCGTGGTATGACGCGGCATTCGCACCGTGCCCGCCAGTGCCTGAGCCTCTGGGCCTGTAGCTCATTTGGTAGAGCGCTACATTCGCATTGTAGAGGTAAGGGGTTCGATTCCCCTCAGGTCCACAGGCACAGGCGATGGCAGGCGGGTTGCCGATGCCCGAGTCCGATTCTCGGTAGGTCCACTTGTATAATATAGTGTATACAAATTAATAATTGTTCCATGTAGAACAAAACCCTGCACCCACGTGGTACAGGGTTTTTGTATACAATAGTGTAGACAATTCGAGTAATAATTAGCACATGAACACAAATAGCATTTACACATTACCATAAGTTATACTTATATTGTTCCACGGGGAACAATTTAACATTCACTCACTCGTTCACGCGCGCACAAACACAAGGTAAAAATTTAGAGGCGAGGAAGAGTGGTACGCCGTAGCGAGAGCGAAGGCGGATTTGTTCTGCTGTTTGAGCTATGTAATAAGCGAGTTCAGAACAAAAACGAATGACGAGGCCTAAATTTTCTGTAGTGTTTGTTTAGCGCGAAGTTTTTGCTCCACTTTTTTGAAAAAGTGGATAATAGCTGATTTTTAAGCCAAATAACAACGTCGTAAAATAAAATATTAATATTAACTAAAATAATCAAGAAATAATCTGCAACAACACTTATCAACTTCTACCCCTTGACAAACATTAAAAATAAGTTCATACTTATGTCAAGATCCACGTTCCTTCTGCGCGTCAGAATTCTCCGTGGAAGCATCAAGCGCCCCATCCGAAGCACCGAGGACCACCTCATCCTTTTGCCCGGAGCTTGCTGCCTCCACATCTCCACAGGAATGCGGGGTACGAACCGTGGAAACGGAAAAAGCGTGCCCACGCTGCCCGGGCACCAGAAAAAGCCGTTAAACGGTCACGACCCCGCATCCCTTCCTATTTTAGGAGGGGAAAGAGAGACGATAGATCTTGCATCTACACCCCCGTCCATCACAAATTCTAAAAATATTTAGACTTTGTGAGGGAGAAAAGGGGGTGTTTTTGTTTATAAAAACAAAAAACTATGATTTATCATAGTCTTTTGTTGTCCTCCTTTTTTGTTACCTCCTATCACGAGCGGGTAGAAATGCTTTTTGGAACACAAGAAAAGAATTCCCCGTGAAAAAAGCAATTACCCGCTTAAAGAACGTCGTAGCCGAGTACATGGCCGGCTCAACCGAGCATGCCGGGATGACGATCGCAGACGTTGCCGATACCGTCGTTGTCATCGTCTGCCTGATCCAGGTTCTGGTCGAACGGGCAGTTGTCACACCCGTCTTGGACTCCGTCCTCGTCGCTGTCGACGGGGTAGGGCAGTTCCGGGATCTCCGGACAGGTGTCGCAGTCGTCTCCGAAGGCGTCACCGTCGGTGTTGCGCTGAAGCATGTTCTGCACCAGCTTGCAGTTGTCGTACAGGTCCACGACGCCATCACCGTCGGTATCAGTGAAGTCGTCACAGGCGTCGCCGATGCCGTCGTCGTTCGAATCAATCTGCTCGAAGTTCCAGATGCCCAGGCAGTTGTCGTCCGAGTCCTTGGTGCCATCATGGTCGTAGTCATCGACCCAGGGGTCTTCGATCTTGTTGGGGTAGTACCCCTCGTAGGCACACGACACGAAGGCCGAGCACAGCGCGAGCAAAGCAAAAAACCTCATCGGTCCCTCCCAAAAAGCTGGTTTTACCCAGCAGCGGTTTGTAAAAAAAGCTTAACTCATTTTTTGTTCTTTGTCAACAGTAATACTTGCTTTTTTTTATAGTTTTGTTATAATTTGCCCACTAAATATAAGGGCCTGTAGTATAACGGTAATACGCGACCATGGCATGGTTGAGTCCGGGGTTCGATTCCCCGCAGGTCCACACATTATGCTATAATATCAAGACGCACCAGTTGCGTCTTGAATTGTAAATATGAAACTAACACAAAAATATTTCTGGTTAATAATTTTATTATCACTTATTTTGGGAATTGTTTGGCCAACTCCTGGTTTAATATTAAAAAATTGGCTTACACCAATTCTAATGATCATGATGACCCTAGGTTGTTTAAAGACTGATTTAAAAGAACTACGAAATTTTAAATATGATTGGCGGCGTTACATTTTAATTTTAGGGAACATTTTTATTGTCTCATCATTAATAGTTTTTCTATGCCAAAAATTTTTAAATCCTGAAATTTATTTGGGTCTGCTATTAGCGGTGGTTGTACCCTGTGGTATTTCTGTAGTTGCTTTCTCCATTATTTTCAACGGGCAACCAACCAAAGCCTTAATTACCACCACTCTGGCTCACTTGGTAGCACCTCTTTTAGTTCCAATTATTGTTTGGTTATTTGCTCATAAAATTATTAATATAAATATACTCTCCATGTTTTGGTTAGTATTCAAATTGGTAATTATTCCAATATTTTTAGCCGAAATTATAAAATATTTTAAATTTGATAAATTTTTAGAAAAATATATTGCTGGTTCCAACACTATTTTAGTATCGATGCTCAATTGGGGAACAATAGCACCAGCAACCTATTTAATTTCCTGGCAAAATACCTCTTTTTTAATTGCCTTGTTTATTGCCTTGTTTATTTTTATTTTACAAATAATTTTAGGAACTTTGTTCGGTAGAAATAAAGAAGAAAAAATAACTTGGTCTATTGTAAATTTTTATAAAAATACGGGACTAGCATCGGTAATTGCCTTAACTAGTTTTGGAGCCCCAACAGCTTTGGGGGTTGTAGCTTATATACTTGTCACCAATGCGGCTCTAGTACCTTTTCAATTTTATTTAACAAAAACTAATAAATAATATAAACAAATAATTTAATAATTATTTGTTTAAGAAATATGCCCAAAATTCTGGAAGCAAAACTAAAAAGCAATATTTGGAAATATTATTTTTATGAAATCATGGATGGCATGTTTTTTTCGGTACCAATCATGGTTTTATTTTGGCAAGAAAATGGTTTGAGTTTAAGCCAAATAATGATTTTGCAATCTCTATATTCTATTGCCGCTGTTTTGTTGGAAGTGCCCACAGGTTATTTTGCCGATGTCTTTGGCAGAAAAAAAACTTTGGCCTTGGGCGGATTATTTTGGGCTTTGGGTATAATTACTTATAGTTTAGGTTACAATTTTTATCAATTTTTAATTGCGGAAATGTTATTTGCTCTAGGTTCATCATTCAAATCTGGGGCTGACTCGGCAATTGTTTATGATACTTTGGTAGAACTAAAACAAGAAGATCTTTACAAAAAAATCTGGGGAAACGCTAGATTCTTGGGAATGGCAACTATGGGTTTAGCAGGAATAATTGGTGCTTTTGTTGGCAAGTCGGGTTTAAGACTTACTCTCTATATATCTATACCTTTTTTCTTAATGCAATTTTTTATCGCTTTATTTTTTAAAGAACCAACTAAACACGAAGCCCCTAGTGAAACCAGTAAAATAAAAGAAATGTTTAATATTGTTAAACAAGCACTATTAAAAAATGTTCAATTAAAATGGTTAATAATCTATGGAGCCATTATTTTTGCTTTCAATCAATCTGCTTTGTGGCTTTACCAACCATATTTTAAAATAACTGGACTAGATATAGTTTATTTTGGTTTAGTATTTGCTTCTTTCCAGATTGTGGCCGCTTTTTCGGCCAAATATGCTCACCGTTTAGAAAATATTTTAGGACAAAAATTTTCTTTAATTATGTTACCTATTTTAATTGGTGTTAGTTATTTATTGATGAACAATTTTATTTTTTTATTTAGTTTTTCTTTTTGTTTTTTACAACAATTTGTACGGGGATTTTCTGACCCAGTTATTTCGGATTATTTAAACAAACTTACACCTTCACACACTCGCGCGACAATTTTATCAATCAAAGCTTTGGCAGGCAGATTAATTTATGCTGCCATTATTCCTTTTATTGGCTGGGTGGCTGACATTTATTCTTTAACACAAGCTTTATTTATTTTGGGAATCACCATTTTAATAATTGGCGCGGCCGGATTACTAATGTTAAAAAAAGTGAAAGTAATTTAATTTATTAACAAATATAAATAATTTAATAATTTTTTGAAGCGGCCACTGTCTGCGACTATCAGATTCTGGACGCAAAAAAAATTCTTAAATTATTTATTTAAAAATTCTTATATGCCTTACGAAAATCTAAAAACCATGCAAAATTTTACCCTAAAAAATTTACCCAATTTAGATGTGACTGTACTGGGGGCTTTGGAATTATTTATTAAAGAAGGTGTACCCAAACTTAATTTGGGTAATTATAAAAAACCACTAGTAATTGGTAGTGGCAATGGAGCAGTAACCGGGAAAATTTTATTTGCTGGCCAAGAGGTAGTGCTGGCCGATGAAAGCAATTATCAAATTAAATTAAAAAATATCAAAAATATAGATGGCGCAATTATAATTTCTGCTTCGGGCAGTAAACACGCCATTACTTTGGCCAAAGATTTTAAAAAAAGAAAAATTGCTACCAAACTTTTAACCAACAATCTTTACGCTCCTGCCAAAAAATACATTGCTCCAAATAATTTTTTTGTTCTGCCAAAAAACAAAGAACCCTATACTTACAACACTAGCACTTATCTCGGCATGATCTTGGGTCAAACAAAAGAAGACCCCAGAAAAATAAAAGACTTTATTTTAAACACCATTCAAAAACAAATTCCCAAAAATTTTAAAAAATATGATTCATTTTATTTAATTGTCCCAAATGAATTTGAGGTTACCCGCGAATTATTTGTTACCAAGTTTGATGAATTATTCGAACCCGTTGTTTCGGGTCGAGTATTTACACCCGAACAAAGCAAACATGCCAAAAGTGTGGCCAACAATAGCAAAGAATTATTTATTAGTTTTGGCTATGATAATAAATTATTTGGCCAAAAAAATAATCGTTTAAATATTTCTCTGCCAAAAAATTCTAATTATGCCACAGTAATGGCAATTGTCTATTATGTAATTGGGAAAATTCAAGAACAACACGCACCTTATTTTAAAAAAGGAATTGCCAAATATTGCCAAAATGCTTCCAAAGTATTTGGTTATGAAATTAAACCAATTGTAGAATAATTAAAAAATATGCCTAATAAAAAAGAATTTCCACCACCACTTAGCCTTAAAAAAATATTAGGACCTAGTTTTATTATTCTCGCTCTTGGCCTTGGTTCTGGCGAAGTTATTCTTTGGCCTTATCTTGTTTCCAACTATGGTTTGGGAATTGCTTGGGGTGCCATTTTAGGTATTACCTTTCAATTTTTTATAAATATGGAAATAGAAAGGTATGCCCTAGTTAAAGGGGAAAGTGTGTTTGTAGGAATTGCAAAAATTTTTAAATGGTCAACTTACTGGTTTATATTTTCTACCTTTATTGGTTTTGGCCTACCTGGAATTATTGCTGCTTCTGCCAAAGTTTTAGCAACAATTTTGGGAATTGCCAATTTTAAATGGGTCGCTATTGCCATGCTTATTTTTATTGGTATTATTTTAAGCGCTGGTAAAACCGTTTATGGCATGATGGAACGTGTAACAAAAACTATTTTAATGATTGGAGTACCTTTTATTTTTATTCTGGCTCTAGTGCTTAGCACAAGAATGGATTGGTCCACTCTAGCCCAAGGTGTAGTTGGTATTGGTAATAATTTTTGGGGTCTACCGGCTGGAATTGCTTTGGCAACATTTTTTGCTGCCTTTGCTTATTCTGGTGCTGGCGGAAATTTAAATTTAACTCAATCAATTTATATTAAAGAAAAAGGTTATGGCATGGGCAAGTATTCACAAAAAATTGCCGGTCTCTTTGGGAAAAAAGGGGTAGTTCAAAAAATTAAATTGTCTGGCGAAAATTTTGATGTTACTGATGAAAATATTTCGCGCTTCAAACTTTGGTGGAAAGCCATAAATACTGAACATTTATTAGTTTTTTGGTTAATTGGCACTTTATCAATGTTGTTTTTAATGATCTTGGCTTATAGCACTACTTTTGGTTTGGATTCAAATGCCGAAGGTATAAATTTTGTTATAAACGAAGGATTAGTAATTGGGCAAAGAGTGTGGCCTATTGTTGGAACATTATTTTTACTTGCAGTGTCCATTATGCTCTTTCAAACACAGCTTGGTATTATGGATTCTACTAGTAGAATTATGGCCGAAAATATTGCTATCTCAAAACTAAGAACAAATCCTAACAAGGATATCAATTTATCAAAAATTTATTTTATTTTTGTTTGGGCACAAATTACTTTTGGTGTTATTTTATTTTTATGCAATCTCTACGAACCAAAAACTTTAATCATTCTCGGTGCTGTTATCAATGCTTTTGCTATGTTTGTTCATGTTGGTCTAGTTACCTGGCTCAATCACAAAAGCTTACCAAAAGTATTTCAACCAAACTTATTTAGAAAAATTGCTATCGCTATCATCTTTATCTTTTTCGGATTTTTTAGTGCCCTAGTCTTATTAGAAAAGTTAGGTATCCTAAATATTAATATCTAAAAAAAATATGCTCTCAATCGGAATTGTTGGTCTGCCCAATGTCGGAAAATCTACTTTATTTAATGCTTTAACCCGAAGCAAACTTGCCAATGCCCAAAACTTTCCTTTTTGTACCATTGATCCAAACATTGGTGTGGTTGAGGTACCCGATGAACGACTAGAAAAACTTGCCAAAGTTTCTAATTCCAAAAAAATTGTTCCCACTGCCATTCAATTTGTAGATATTGCTGGTTTGGTAAAAGGCGCCAGTGAAGGCCAAGGCTTGGGCAATAAATTTTTGTCACACATTCGCGAAGTAGATGCGATTGTGCAAGTAGTGCGCGAATTTTCCGACAGTAATGTAATTCATGTAAATAATAAAGTAGATCCCCAAGATGATGCCAACACCATAAATTTGGAATTAATTTTGGCCGACCTGCAAACAGTAAGTAAAAAATTAAACAATGCCAAAAAAGATGCCAAGGGTGCAGCCGCAAAGGATATGAAATTAACCATTGAAACTTTAGAAAAAATTCAAACTCAATTGGAAGCCGAGAAATTTGTCCTGCCACAGCAGGACCCCGCTCATTGCGGGGCGGATGACTATTTTTTTACCGAAGATGAATTAGCAATTGTAAAAGATTTACATTTATTAACTATGAAACCAATGTTGTATGTGGTGAATGTAGACGAAGCCCCAATCAACCACACACCAATACTTGGCCAAGAGGGGACAAGCCAAATAGAAATTTGCGCCAAACTGGAAGCAGAGTTGGCCGACTTAAGTCCCGAAGAAGCTAAGCAATATTTAAAAGAATTAGGCCTGAATGAAACAGGTTTAGATAAATTAATTACTGCGGGTTACAAATTATTAAAATTAGTAACTTTTTTAACTAGTGGTGAACCAGAAACGCGAGCTTGGACTGTACGCGAGGGCACAAAAGCACCCGATGCCGCTGGAGTAATTCACACTGATTTTATTAAAGGTTTTGTTAAAGCCGATGTTTGCAATTGGCAAGATTTTATAGAATTTAATGGTTGGTCTGGTATTAAAACTTCTGGTAAATTAAGATTAGAAGGAAAAGATTATGTTATAAAAGACGGTGACACCATCTACTTCCACATAGCAAACTAATTTAAGATGCGGAGCGAAGCGGAGTCCGCCCACTGGCGGAGCGATACAGTGTATTTTCATATAGCGACGTAATCCCCCTCTTACCAAGAGGGGGTAGGGGGAGTTGCCGAGGCTTTTCTTAACTCCGGCAAACTCCACCGCCTTCGGGCACCTCCTCTTGGAAAGAGGAGGATAAATAAAAACGGACAAGGGCGCCTCTACCAGCGGCGCCCTTTTTGTTTCTTCCTCCTTGTTAACTTAGCCAAAAAGAACAACTACTTGAAGTCCAGGACCATACGTATCCAAAACTCATCACCCGTGTAGCCCTGTCCGGGCACGAAATGCCACTGATAGGCGGGGATGATGACCAACGGACCGACAATGGGGATGATGATGTGAACTCCGACCGAGTAATTGTCTGGCTTGTTCTTAAAGTTCAAGTCCTCGGTCTCCACGCCAATCAACCCCAAGCCTTTCGGCAAAACGTACACGACACGCAAGTACGAGTAGACGATCCAGTCCTCAAAAGACAGACCAAACACCTGCTCGTTGTTCCAGATCAGGAGCGGGATATCCCAGAGCTTGGGATTCAGCTCCCAGCGTAGATCGAACATAAACTTGCCCGCGCCACCCTGCATCACCGTACCGAACATACCCTCCACATACCAACCAGTACCGTCGTAACGCGGACCCACGACCCCCAACCACTTGTCGGGCTTGGATACGATGTCTGGCGCCAGTACCCAGCTCGCAACACCCCAACCTTCTTCACCAATCGCGCGGTGACCGTGAAAGAGCAACCGCATGTGATAGGTGGGTTCGGCCTTGGCGGCCAACGAGCCGACGAACGTAGCCAACACCAGAACTAGCAACGAGAATTTCTTCATGATCCCCTCCGTTTTAAAACCATGTCAGAGGCTGAGACCAATTCCCAGCATGACAATCTAAATTATCATAAAAAAATATACTTGTCAAGTTTATTTGGCTAAAATAAGCCAAATAATAGTCATACTTGCCTTGATAGTCCTAACCAAAACTTGACTTTTTTGGCTTAATCTGGTACAATAATTTTGTCAGAAAAAATGTGATAATTTGTCCTCCCCTTACCAAGGGGAGGTGACGAGTCAAGCGAGCCGGAGGAGTTGCCGGAGTTAAAAAAATATGACAAAAATATACGCCCGTAAAGATAGGAAAATAATTAGAAACAAACTGCGCCAGAACATGACCAAGAGCGAAACAGTATTTTGGAAATATGCAAAAAGAAAAAATCTTGGTTATTTATTTCGTCGCCAATATAGTATTGGCAAATACATTGTTGATTTCTATTGTCCAGCTTTAAAGTTAATAATCGAAATCGATGGTATCACTCATTTAGATGAAGATGTTTATAATAATGACGTTATTAGACAAAAATATTTAGAAAATCTTGGCCACAAAATTTTACGGTTTAAAAGTGAAGAAATTTTGTTAAATTTGCATGCAGTTTTAGAAAATTTATCTATTTACTTAAAAGAAAGAGAAAAACAACTACAGACCTCGGCATCTCCTCTGCCTTCACTGCGTCGTTCAGGCACCTCCTCTTAGAAAGAGGAGGACAACTAAACTAATATGCTAGAAACTCAACTCCACAACTTAGGCTTCCACAAAAACGAAATAAAAGTTTATTTGGCACTGTTTGAATTAGGCCAATGCAAAGCTGGTGACATAATTCTACACACCAAACTACACCGCAATTTGGTTTATACAGCGCTAGAAGAATTAGAAAAAAAAGAATTACTAACAAAAACTATTGCCAAAAGCGTAGCAAAATTTTCTGCTAACAATCCCGAAAGACTGGTAGAAGAATTGGAAAATAAAAAACAGTTAGCCCAAGAAATTGCCAAAAAATTAAAAGAAAGACAAAATGAAGCACCTAGAGAAATCACGGTTTTTGAAGGAATTGAAGGTATGAAAAAATTTAAAGAAAAAAGTTTAAATATTTTCCCTGATAGTACCAATTATATTATCTCGGCTTCCAGTTTGAATGTCATACCAGAGTTAGAAAATTTTTGGCGTGAATACCATCGCAAAAGATCTAGACGAGGAATCCCTGGGAAATTTTTAATTGATCAAAATACCGACAAAGAAGCAGTGGCAGTGCGCCGAGAACTTCCTCACACCGAACTAAAATATTTGCCATTTGGAACAAAAATGCCAATCTGGTTTGAAATGTTTGGTGATTATCTAGGAATTGGTCTGCCCAGTGAAAATCCACTGTTATTCTCCATCAAAAGCAGAGAAGCAGTTGCTGGTATGAAAGAATTTTTTAATTATTTTTGGAATAATAACACCACCACCCTACGCGGAGAAAATGGAGCCAGAACATTTATCGAAGACACACTCAACTCAACCGACGTTTACTGGATTGGTGGCAATAGCGGAATAGAAAAATTTTATCCCCAAGTTTGGCATGATTATAAAAAACAACGAGTAAATAAAAAAGTTTTTTGGCATGACCTTATTGACCCAGGCATGACTTTGAGTTCAGCAGAATCTGGAAAAACTATTTACGATGAGGCATATTATGAATATAAATTTTTGCCCGAAGCAGTAGCTGGTCCGCATGTAATCTGTATTTATGGCAACAAAGTCGCCAACATAGTTTGGAAAGAAGACAGCGTAATCAATATTATTGAAGATGAAGCTGTGGCCGAGAGTTATAAAAAATATTTTAATTATCTCTGGAACCAAGAAACGCAAATTTTGTATGGTATCGAAGCCCTAAAAAAATTATGGCTCGAGGCAATTGATTGTGGGGAGTTACGTTGGATTGGCGCTCGCGGCTATACTATTGATAACTACCCAAAAATTTATGCGGAAGTTTTAAAAAAAGCGCAAAACACACCAGGGATAATCTGGAAAAACATCATTGATCCCGAATTCAAAGGCCATGCTTTAACAAAATTGCCTTGGGTAAAAACAAAATACAATTTATCCAAAACCAGAAATCCAATTCCTATTTGGTTGTTTGGCAACAAAGTATTAATTGTAAACTGGGCAAAAAAAGAACCAATTATTTTTGTCTCCACCAACAAAAGTTTAATCCAGAGTTATAGTGATAATTTTGAGGAGCTATGGAATTTAAAGAAGTAAGTTACAAACACTTGCCATTCTGAATTACCTATGTTATAATAAATAGGTAATTTATATACCTAAAATTATGCTTCAAATAGAACAAAAAAAGGTGAATAATAAGCCATTTTTTTACCTTTCCGAACAAATCCCCCTGGGTAATAAATATAAAAAAATTCAGGTATACTTGGGTAAAAATATACCTAATAATTTTGAGTTATTTTACAAAAAACTACAAACCAAAGAAACAAAATTAGTTATAGACAATATTAAAAAAATATTTGTCACTGAAAAAAATATTCCTCTAGAGCAAATTACGGAAATTGAAAAACTTAAAATCAAATGGAAATATCTAATATTGTCTTTGTCGTCTTTTCAACAAGAACAACTGTGGCGCAAAATTGCGATCCAATTTATTTATGAATCAAATGCAATCGAGGGAAGTAAATTATCACCAACAGAAGTAGAAGCAATTATTCGAAAAAAATATTTAAATAAAAATATTGATAGAAAAGAAATTATTGAAGTAGAAAATTCTATCAAAGCTTTTGCTTTGATCCGCAATCCAAAATTTGAGCTAAACCAAAGAACAATTATAAAATTACACAGTATTGTTACCAATGAACTAAAAGTTACTAAAGGCTACAAAAAAGTTAAAATAATTGTTAACAACAAAGAAACTACTCCTCCAGGACAAGTTCGCCCACAAATGTCACAATTATTAAATTTTTGGCATAAACAAAAAAAACTCAATCGACACCCCTTATTTATCGCCGCAAACTTTCATCAGCAGTTTGAATCAATACATCCATTTGAAGACGGCAATGGACGCGTTGGTAGGCTATTATTTAATTGGATGTTACTCCGCCTTAGTTACCCACCAATTTTATTTCGTTTCCAAAATCGTTTAACTTATTTTTCTGCATTAAATCAAGCTGACGATGGCCGACCAAAAAAATGGTATTGGCATTGTTTAAGAGTGTATAAAAATACTTTGAAAAATCTTGTATAAAATCGCAATTAACAAATAAAAACGAACAAGGGCGCCTCTACCAGCGGCGCCCTTTTTTCTTCCACGATCAATTGTCACTTCTTGTCATTGCGCACGAGAATCTCGCGCGCGATGATGAGATCTTCCTCCAGATGCGCCAGGACCACTTGAGCGGTCTTGAAGGTTCGGCCGACGATCGTTGCCAAGACGTTCCCCCGAATCTGGGGGTTCCTGGCACATCCGACAACCAGAATCACGAACGCAACCGAGAGCACTGCCGTATCCATGGCCAGATCCGCAACGCCCTTTGCCAGCTTCATGCTAGCCTCGTGAAAGAAAATCCAAAAACACCTTAACATAAAATCTTTAGTTTGTAAAGGTTTGGGGGAAACAAAAAAACTCGCTTCATTAGCGAGTTTATATTTTTTAAAATTATTTTTTCTACTGACTAGCTCTTTCCAAATCCCAAAAATCATAAAACACCAAACCAATATAGAGCAAAACTGTAAACAAAATTATTATACTATTTAAAGAAGGATAAACTATTTCTACAGCAATCATTAATGCTTCTAGAATCAACGCAAACAAAAGCATATAAATAAAAGTAGCAAAGTACGACAACCATCTCTGTCCAGTTTTTTGCATTTTTGTTTTTTCAAAAGTAAAAGCAAAATTGGCAAAACTGGCAGTAACCAAGAGCATCGAAAGTATCAAAAGCAAATCATTCATTTGGTTGGGTTCTACCCCCCCCAATTTTTTGGAAAAAAATGGAAAAGCCAAACCTGCCAACAATATAATTAAAAAATTCTTAATTATATTTTCCTTTAAATAAAGTTTAATATTCATATTTTATAATTATATTTATTATATAATAACATTTTTAAATAAATTCTTCCACTTTTATTTCATGCGAGATAAAATAATAGTGGAAGGGGAGAGGATTGAAACTCTCCGCGACTTCCCTCCTTGAAAGAACGAGCCGACGCTAGGGGCAGCGCGGGCAACCACGTGCATGGTAGAATTTGGGAAGATCTTCCTTGTTTTCAGGAAGACGCATCCCCTCCACCAAACGAATGCCTTCAACTAGTTCGGCCGCACAAATCCATCCTCTTTGTAAATACTGCTGTAGAATCTGCCTGCCTTCTTCTTTCGTCGAGAATTCGTTTGATATACTAGGATCATCCATCACCACCGTTTCAAACCACGGTGCTTTATCTCGAACCTCCCTTAATGCTCCTTCGAGAAGTACTTGTAAGCAACGGTGATCTTTTTTACCCAACTCATATTCAAGTTCAATAATTAACGATTCTTTGCGGTTTATCAGAACCGGAACAGGTACCCTTTTAGTTCCCATGATACGAACATACGCGACCATGTAGGCAAAACGAATCACGAGCTCCATTTCACACCTCCTCTCTCTTTTTGAGAATTCCGAGCAAGAACTCCAGAAATGCCTTGGCTTCGGCCGGTGCGACGCCGGTCAGGGACAGGGTCAACCGATCTTCGGTATCGAAGGTGTACTGTGCACCACCATGACCCACCATCAACTCCTTTTTCTTTTTCCCTCGATCGCGACGAGCTGGTCCTCCCGGCAGTGTCGGAAAGATCTTCCGAAGAATTGCCATTTGGCTCTCCGACGGAATTCTCTTCCCACTCTCGAACTTGGAAACTAAGGAGTTGTCGCTGAAACTCAATCTTTTGGCCACTTCGGCCTGCGAAAGACCAGCCTCCACGCGCAATCTCTTCAGTTCGTCTCCGAATGTTGACATGGTTAGCCTCCCTTGTGTTCAGAGTCGATCGTCTCCCATGAGTCCTCGCGATAGATCCAGGCGTACTGCTTCCGGCGCTGGTACCACTTCCCTCGGGGAATGGGCTTCAGCCACCTTTCCTTTACTTTCGCCAGAATTTCTCCCAGAATCATCGCGTGGGTACCTTCCATATACCCCCAATTCACTCCCATACACCCTAATTCGGACTTAGGTTTCTTTTCATAACAGAAAGCCCACTTTGCCCGGTCGAACCAGACACTCCAGCCATGACCTCCATCACCGAAGAGGTTGTCGTTGTAGACCAGGAGTCCATCACCCACCAGGTGCAAGGACTGACCGTTGGTCGACAGAGCGACCTCTGCACGGAGCTTGGCCACGAGTTCTTCGAATGTTCCGCTGAAGCGTTGCATGTGTAATCTCCGTTGTCAAAGAGCTTTTGTTGATTATAACGCCCACAGTAGACGTCACAACCAAACACAAAATTATACTTGCTTTTTAGTCTTATGTCAAGATAAAAAGCAAAATTAATAGTAATTTAATTTAAAAAGGCTATTTTTAGCTAAATATAATATAAAAAAATGTCATAAAACTTGACAAATACAAATAAAAATGCTAAAATACTAAATATATGGAACTACTAAAAAATCTTGTCAAAATTGGCTTGGAAGAAAAACAAGCCAAAGTATATTTAGCCTGTTTACAGCTTGGTACAAGCCCTGTTTTGGCTATTGCCAAAGATAGTGGTTTAAAAAGACCCACTGTATATTTGGTTTTGGATGATTTAGAAAAAATGGATTTAATTGAAGAAGTTAAAAAAGGTAAAAAAACCCTTTACCAAGCCAAGTCTCCAGACAATATAATCGCTAATTTAAGCGAAAAATTAACTTTGGCTAAAAATTCCTTGCCAACTTTAAAAACTATTCACAATTTTGATCCCCAAAAACCCCAAATTAAAATTGCTGAGGGTGTAAGTGGGGTAAGAAGTATTTATAATGGTATTTTTACCTATTTATCACATCACCCTAGCGAAGAATTGATTATCTTTGGCGCTTTAAAAGATGCTACCGAAAACTTTCAAACTTCAGTTATTGACTATTTTTACGAAACAATGAGTAATTCCCACAATTCAATTCGCGAAATTGGCAATGATGATACCGAAACCAGACAATATTTCCGAAAATCCAACCGCTTAAACTCTGCTCATGAGATTAGATTAATTAGAGACGAAGGAATATTTGAGCAAACAGACAACATGCTATATGGTAATACTTTGGTAATTTTTTCCGTAAAAAAAGAAATCTTTGCCATTGTGATTGAATCAAAGACCATTGTTAATACTTATCGCACACTTTTTAACATGGCTTGGCGTAGCGGTAAGTTAATTTAAATTTGTATACACTATCCTATACAAACTGTGGATAAGTCTGGGGATTAAACCCCAGAACTGTGGATAAATGTATACAACAATCTATACAAACAGCCCAAAATAATCAAAAATACCAAATTTGTATATACTATCCTATACATTTATCCACAGGTAAACAGTAAAGAAATAAAGTCTTTTTTAGCTAAGATTAGCCAAAATATTTACCCGCCTACCACTGTTTTCGTGGCGGGCTTGACAAATCTTTAAAAGTGTGCTATACTATATCTAGATCATTAACAAAGCATATGTTCTATCAGATTTCGGTCGGATGGAGCATGTCCCCTTTTCACTACTTTATCGTCTCGAGCTAACTCCTGCTTTCCTGTCAATTTGTGACTTGGAGGCTTTTAAAACAAAAATAAAAGATCTCAAAAAGACAAAAGCTAGCTCGAAACACCGGTGAACTCTATTATACGCTTGTGCCCTAAACCAGCCCAGTGTGTGAGCCTACACCAATACAAGTGGTAGAAGGGAAGATCCGTTCCAGAGAAACGGCTTGCCCAATCAGGCGTTCCTAGTGCTTAAAACCTTAAGCTCTAAGATTGCCTGATAGGCGCTTTCCTGGGATATTAAAGGCGGTACGCCATCTATTAACCTAGGGTGCTATCGCTTTTTTTTTGTTAATTTTCTAAATTTTTGAGTTCAAACGAAAAAAATTTAGCTAAAATTAACAATCCGCCGTAGCCCACAAGGGCGGTGGCGGATACGTGAAATACAATCAACCACCCCTAACCCCTCCTTCCCAAGGAGAGGAAATCGCCCTATTGCCAAATCCTAAATAATACTATATAATAAGAACCCAGTTTATCTATTTAACAATTTTTGGTATAATATATTCTTATATGACCAGCAAACAGGCTTTTAGCCAAACATTTTTAAAACAAATTAAAGAAACGCTTTTACAAGAAAAAGCTCGTTTGGAATTAGAATTAAATAAATTTGCCACCAAGAACAAACATGGTGAAACAGACTTTGATGCCACTTACCCAGAATATGGCGACAAAGAAGACGAAAATGCTCAAGAAGTAGCTGCTTATACCACCAACAAACCCTTAGAAATATCTTTGGAAAAAGAATTACGCGATGCTGAAAAATCTTTAGAACGATTAGAAAAAGGTACTTATGGTGTTTGTAAATACTGCGATAAACCAATTGACGAAAAACGTTTATTAGCTCGCCCCACATCTTCTGCTTGTATTGAATGTAAAAAAACTTTGACACAAGAGGTGTAAATCATGACTTCCCTCCCCTACAAGGGGAGGGCTAGGGTGGGGTTTCGCGAAACCCCCTTCTCACCTCCCCCTCATAGGGGGAGGAAACGAAACATTATGAACAACAAAGCTCGCTTAACAATGTATATATTAACAAGCGGGCTTTTTTTATTGCTTGACCAACTTTTAAAATATTTAGCTCGCACGAACCCAGATTATACCTATTATTTGTGGCGACCATGGTTAGGTTGGGAATATTTTGGCAACACTGGTATTGCTTTTTCGCTCCCAATCCCAAATTGGTTAATAATAATTATCACGCCATTAATTTTTTTGGGTTTGTTTTTGTGGTTTGTGTCATTGCGAGGATCCGCCCACTGGCGGAGCCGAAGCAATCCCAAAGAAGTGGGGGATTGCTTCGCTACACTACGTTCCGCTCGCAATGACAGATTAACCCTTGCTATCTGTTTAATCACGGCCGGTGCACTCTCTAATTATCTTGATCGTATTTTATTTGGTGTAACAATTGATTATCTTCGATTTTTTACTGGTATAATAAATTTGGCAGATGTAATGATTGTGGGGGGAGTCACTCTTTTATTATTTAATAATAAAAGAAATTTTTAATTAGGACAAAATAAATATCAAAACACTAACTCGTTCACGCGCACACAAACACGAGGTAAAAATTTAGAGTCGAGGAGGAGTGGTACGCCGTAGCGAGAGCGAAGGCGGATTTGTTCTGCTGTTTGAGCTATGTAATAAGCGAGTTCAGAACAAAAACGACTTGCCTCGCCGAAGCCTTAGCGAAGGCGGGATGACGAGACCTAAATGCTCCACTTTTTTGAAAAAGTGGAAGTAAAAAAAGTAAATAGTATGGGTGTATTAATAACACCGGTAACACACCCCGTCGCGTCCGACGCGACACCCCTCTCTCTTCGAGCCTGAGCCTCAGAGCCGAAGGCTAGAGGGGATTTACGAACCACTCCAAAAAACGCGAGTATTCTGTTTTCATTATATATTAATAAAAATATAACCATCAAAAAAACACCACGCTCGTGATGTTTTTTTGATGGAGTGCCAGGGGAAGACACTCCTTGTTAGAAAGGAATTACTACCCCTGACTGGTGCCCAGAACTGGGCAAAGAACGACTGTTGATGCGCCTGTTGTCGACGCTAGCTGGAAAGTACGCGACGGAGGGTGGCCAGGCCCTTGGGCCCCATGAGATTGAGGGCCGCCTCAATGAAGGCCTGGACCTTGTCCTCATGCGCCCGGAGCGCGACTTCGGCCGCATTGGCTCGCGCAACCGCTGTGTCCCGTTCCTCGCGGAGCAGATCGGCCTCGGTTTTGGGCGGTGGCTCGGGAGGAGCAGGTTGTCGTGGTGTCTCGGTCTCTACGCCTGCGAACTTTCGACCCGCTTTCAGAAGAACAACCACATCGTCCGGACTATTCAGGCCACCAACATCGACCGACTGGATGTCGATGTAATCCGGCATCAGCCCGAACATGACACGGCCGACCGAATTCTCTGGAACATGTTCGCCCCACCCGTACTTCCAACGAAGCGCCGCCCGGAACAGACCGCGTGTAACCTTGTCGACTGCCTGAGTAAGAACCCAGAGCAACAACAAGGCCTGACACTGGAGCTCGAGGTTTTTGGAAAACCCCTTCGGAGCCACTCCCTCGACTGGCGTTTGGCCGGGGAGCTTGGTGAAATCGAACACACTGTCGGGCAATTTCTTGCCTCCTTTCGGGGTGAGTGGTTTAGTAACGACGGTTTTACCCGACTTTTTCTTGCTCACTTCGGCAATGCCACCCTGGCTGGTAACGACCACGATCACGTTCCCACTCCTAGCTTCGAAGACGAGCTGGGACCGGAAAGCAGCCAAAGCGGCCACACCCTCACTAGTCAGGCAATACCCTCGACCGCCACCCTTTTTTTCAAACAACCTCCGTCCATTGGTCGTAACCGTGGACAGAAGATGCGAAAGGGCAGCCCGCGTGTACTGCCGGAGCAGTTCTGCACGTCCCTGAACCGTCGCGGTTGTAACAACCTCCCCCTTGGTTCCCCAGGTAGCCATGACCTGGGTTAAAACCTTGGTGAGTTGCTCCAACGGCACGTGTTCAATTGTGCCAGGGTCATCACTCGGTTTCGAATTACCAGCGATCTCGTCTTTGGCTGCCGGCTGGCCAGAAGGCGGTAAAACCTTCCACTGTTTTTTGCCGGGAGTTGCGACGAGTAAGCCATTGCGAACAGCTAGAGCAATCATCTCGCCACGAGCATAATCTATCTTGTCCTCAATAAACAAGTCTGGCATCAACACATCTAACTGTGCAACGCCAACGGTCTGGCCAGCAAGTGATCGAAGATTTTCAACCCATCGACTCAGAGCACGCTGACGTTCTACCTTTTGCGACAAACGTCTGCCTCCTGGCCGGTTGGTTCCATGTTCAGGTGCTTTTCTTCTCTTGTATTTACCCATCGGTCGTCCCCCTATCCTCAGGTTGGTTGTTGTATATTTCCACTGCTAGCGCAGTTTGTAAATTTTCAACGAACGCTTACTTTAAACAACAGACCACGAGTCTGTTGAACATACCTTTATACTATATTATTGGTATTTTGTCAAGAGTGAATAACAAATGATATAATAATATAAATTTACAATTCACAATTATCAATTTACAATAAATTTTCAATTTTTTAATTACCAAACTTGAAAATTGATTATTGATAATTTAATGAAAACTGTAAATTGATTATTGAAAATTATTTTTATGTTCACCAAAATAAATTCCGCTACCGTGATTGGACTTGATTGCGCACCAGTAGAAGTGGAAGTAAACTTGGGCAAAGGTTTCCCGGGTTTTAGTATTATTGGTTTGCCCGACACAGCCATCAAAGAAGCCAAAGACCGAATTAGAACCATGTGGCGTAATTCTGAAATGAAATTTCCTGGCGGACATAATATTTTGGTAAATTTGGCCCCTGCCGATGTTCACAAAGAAGGCTCTTCCTTTGATTTACCAATTGCTGTGGGAATTTATACAGCTAGCGAAGCTCCAGAACTAAATTTAACTGACTCGTTATTTGTTGGCGAACTTGCACTAGACGGAACTTTACGTCACACCACTGGCATTTTGCCATTGGCAATTTTTGCTTGGAAAAAAGGATTTAAAAAATTATTTGTGCCAAGTGTAAATGCTGCCGAAGCTAGTTTGATTAAAGAAATAAATATTTATCCAGTAAAAACTTTTTCACAATTAATTGCTCATTTAAATAATCTAGAAGAAATTATTCCCGTAACACCCGAAGAAATAGGGGACACCGAAACTTTAATTTCGGAAATGGATATGGCCTTTGTAAAAGGACAAGAATTTGTAAAACGCGCTTTAGAAATTGCTGCGGCTGGTGCGCATAATATTTTACTTTCTGGCCCACCCGGCTCCGGAAAAACTTTACTCGCCCGAACCTTGCCAACAATTTTACCAAAAATGTCGCGTGAAGAAATTATTGAAGTAACCAAAATTTATTCTGTTGCTGGCACACTACCCATGGGTTCAGCATTAGTTAGTGAACGTCCATTTCGTTCACCACATCACAGTGCCAGTGCGGTGGCCTTGGTAGGTGGAGGAAAATTTCCCCATCCCGGAGAAATTTCACTAGCTCATCGCGGAGTTTTATTTTTGGATGAATTTCCCGAATTTCCCCGGACAGTTTTGGAAAATCTGCGTCAACCTTTGGAAGATGGGGTGGTAACAGTTTCCCGCGCTCAGGGCACAATTAGTTTTCCCGCGCGTTTTACTTTGGTCGCTAGTCAAAATCCTTGCCCTTGCGGATATTTTTCCGATCCCGACCGTCATTGTATTTGTACACCACTACAAATAAATAATTATAAGAAAAAAGTAAGCGGGCCAATTTTGGACCGCATTGATTTGCATGTAGAAGTACCGCGAATTAAATTTGAAAAATTAAATAAAGACGAACTTGGCGAAAGTTCAGAAAAAATTAGAGAACGTGTAGAAAGCGCTCGACAAAAACAACGCCAACGTTTACAAAATACCAATTTACAAAGCAACAGTGAAATGCGCGCTCAAGAAATAAAAGAGTTTTGTAAATTAAATGATGAGTCTGTTAATTTAATGCGTCAAGCAGTTAATCAAATGCATTTGTCCACACGCAGTTATCATCGTTTATTAAAAATCGCGCGCACCATTGCCGACTTGGCAAATTGTGAAAATATTCAAACAACTCACTTAGCCGAAGCACTACAATATCGAGCCAAGAGTGATTAAAAAAAATCCCGGTAATAAACCGGGATTTTTTTATCTAATATATTTAAGCGGGTTTACTCTTACTCCATTCACTCTTATTTCAAAATGTATATGTGGACCAGTTGAACGACCAGTAGAACCCATTAAAGCAATATTTTGTCCTTGAGCAACCGATTCACCCACACTTACAAATAATCGTGAATTGTGACCATAAAGTGAAGACAAACCACCACCATGATCAATAATAATATAACAACCATAACCACCATTATAACCACATTGTGACCGAGTAACCACACCAGCACGTGTAGCATAAATTGATGTACCAATTGGCCCAGCAATGTCCAGCCCAGTATGACGCCAACCAAAGTATTGGGTAATTCTTCTAACCCCAGCTGGCCACAAATAATCCCCACTACCAGCACTATTTGCTGGGGGAGCGGCCACACTATTCAAACCATAATATTGACGAGTTGGATTTTTGGTTGGGCTAGCAACTGCCACAGCAATCTTTGTGCCACCAGGAATTAATAATTCTTCACCAACTACAATATCTGCTCCATCTTCTTTTAATTTATTATAAGTAACAATATCTGTTGTTTTAACTTTATACAAACTGGCAATCTTGCCCAAGGTCTGACCTTTGGTAACTTTGTGCACCAAACCAGTCATTGGTAAAATCTTTAAATTATCGCCAGGACGAATATATGACCTTTCGGTTAAATTATTCGCCCACAAAATTGTCGCTACACTAATACCATATTTTTGTGCCAAAAAGCCAATATTTTCACCAACCTCAACCTTATGAAAAACAATACCTTCACGCCCACTGCCTGGTATAGAACCACTACCACCATCCACAAAAACAGAACCAGACAAAACACTTGGTTTAACCAAGGCACCACCACCATTTACCATGCCACTAATTTCTGGTGCTGGCAAATAATTAATACTTACACTGCCACCAGATTGTGCATAAACTGCTCCTTGATTCCAAAGTGAGGGAGAAGAAGAGGTGTTTGCCGCTACATAATTAGTTGCTACTTCTTCCAAAGAAAAATCTTGCTCTCCTGGCCCAACCAAACGAAAAAAAACTGTACCGCGACCAGGAATTTGTGTACTTGCATAACTGTACAAACTACTGTGCGGATAAATTACCAATAGTGCAATGCCAAAAAATAATACTTGTAAAACACCACGACGGCCAAAAATTTCCCAAATTCTACTTTTTAAAGGCAAGTCTTCTTGCCCTATTTTTTTTTGTAATCTAAATATTAATTTATAAAAATAAAAACCCAAACTATTTCTAAATAATTTATTAATAAATACAAAAAATAGTCCACTTTTTTTAAAAATCCAAAATAAAAATCGCTTTAAATGGACCAAAAGATGCAAGATATGCAGTAAAAGTCTGTATTTTACCTTTTCCATAAAGAAACACTATTATCCAAGAAAAAAGGCTTTTTGTCAACCATTATCATACCACAAGATTGACTTTTTTCCCATGCTTATATATAATAATCGCGCACAAAAAAACAGCTAAAAATGTCTTTAAAATATTTATTCTTAACCATTTCCTATGGTCACAACCTTGCTCGTACTTTTGCCAGCATTAACGGCAATTATCTATGGTATTATCTTGATCCTTTGGATCAACAAACAACCATCTGGTTCAGACCGGATGCAGGCCATTGCCAAAGCTATCCAAGAAGGCGCCAAAGCTTATCTTGGTCGGCAATACAAAACTATTGCTTTTGTGGCAGCAGCCGTATTTATTTTACTTTGGATTTTCTTAGGATTTAAAACTGGTTTAGGCTTTGTGGTTGGTGCTACTTTTTCGGGAATTGCTGGATATCTTGGCATGTCTATTTCGGTAAAAGCCAATGTAAAAACTGCCGAAGCTGCTAAAAAAGGTTTTAAAGAAGCTTTGGATGTGGCTGTTAAAGGCGGTTCAATTACTGGTTTACTTGTCGTGGGTTTGGGCTTATTAGGAGTAGGTGGTTTTTATTTAATTTTCAAAGACACTGATTCCTTAATTGGTTTGGCTTTTGGTGGCTCGCTGATTTCTATTTTTGCTAGAATCGGTGGCGGTATTTTTACCAAAGCTGCTGATGTAGGGGCTGACTTGGTTGGTAAAGTAGAAAAAGGTATTCCAGAAGATGATCCACGTAACCCAGCAGTAATTGCCGACAATGTAGGGGACAATGTTGGTGACTGTGCTGGTATGGCAGCGGATTTATTTGAAACATATGCTGTGACTGCCGTGGCCGCTATGGTTTTGGGAGCCCTTACTTTTAAAGGTATCGAAGAAGCGATTACTTTTCCTTTAATTTTAGGTGGCATTTCAATTATTGCTTCCATCATTGGTACTTTCTTTATTAAATTAGGTAAAACCAAAAATGTCATGAACGCCTTATATAAAGGTTTAGTAGTTTCCGGAATTTTATCCATGATTGGTTTTTATTTTGCTAGTTCTGTTTATAGTAAATATTTAAATCTTACTACTTCACAATTATTTTGGAGTGGTTTTATTGGTTTAATTTTAACTGGCTTAATGGTGTGGATTACTGAATATTACACTTCTACCAAATACAACCCAGTAAAAAGTATTGCCAAAGCTAGTGAAACAGGACATGGTACCAATGTAATTGCTGGTTTGGCAGTTTCCATGAAAGCTACAGCTTTGCCAGTTTTGTTTATTGCTGCTGCCATGCTTGGTGCTTATAGTATTGCTGGTCTTTATGGAGTAGCCATTGCGGCCATGGCCATGTTGTCCATGACTGGAATTGTCGTAACCATTGATGCTTACGGGCCCATTACCGACAATGCTGGTGGAATTGCCGAGATGGCAGAAATGGGCGATGAAGTGCGAGCTATTACCGATCCCTTGGACGCAGTTGGCAACACTACCAAAGCTGTTACCAAAGGGTATGCGATTGCCAGTGCTGCTTTGGCTGCTTTAGTTTTATTTGCCGATTACACTCACAAATTATCGGCCAATGGCATTTCCACAATCTTTAGAATTGATGATCCAAAAGTTTTGGTTGGTTTATTTATTGGTGGGTTATTACCTTATTTATTTGGTTCTTATTTAATGGAATCTGTGGGCAAAGTTGCTGGTAAAGTTGTGGAAGAAGTTCGCCATCAATTTAAAGAAATTCCTGGTATTATGGAAGGTAATGCCAAACCAGATTATGCTAAATGTGTAGATATTGTAACCAAAGGTGCCATTGGTCAAATGGTTTTACCAGCTTTAATTCCAATTGTTGCACCAATTTTGGTTGGACTACTTCTTGGTTCGGCTGCTCTTGGAGGATTACTTGTTGGCACTATTATCACTGGTTTGTTCGTGGCTATTTCCATGACTGCTGGTGGTGGCGCTTGGGACAATGCTAAAAAATATATTGAAAATGGTAATTATGGTGGTAAAGGATCTTTTGCCCATCAAGCCGCAGTGACTGGTGACACTGTTGGTGATCCTTACAAAGATACTGCTGGCCCAGCCATTAATCCAATGATTAAAGTGGCAAACATTGTAGCGTTGTTGATTGTTGGGTTGCTAAAGTAAGCCCCCAGATTTTGCAACACAGATAACACAAATAAAAACCCCGGGTTTATCCCGGGGTTTTATTATAAAACAAAAACTACTCGCCAAACTCCTTCCACTACTTTATATATTTACAAAGCAATGGGCGGATGCGAGTAGCATTTGAAAGCATCGCCCGGCGGTGAACGCGCCATTGGTTTTACCTCCCTTCAGGCGGTGATGCCAAGGAACTTCTTCAGCTCGGCCAAATGTTCAACAGTTTCACTTGCCGGAACTTGATGCTTCTGACACAAGGCCTCTACGAAGGCAATCGCCCTGTCCTTGTGCATGGTCCGCATTTCCGGATGGATCTGCGGATCGTCCCTCTTAAACCAAACGGTCAGTTCTCCATTTCCCCCGACCCAGAAATACATAAACTTCATGGCCCCCTCGCCACGATGTGGTTCTACTAAGACTTTAACACTCTACAATAATAAGTCAAATTTTTAGATAACTTTCAAGAATATTTTTTTTATGCTAAAATACTAATCATAAAAGCTTAAAAACACTAGAACATTAAAACACATACCAGTTAACACTACTGTTTTAATGTTTTTATGCTTTAATGTTTTAATGAATATGGGCAGACGTCGTTTAGAACCAGTTTACAATCCGCCAATTACCCGCGGAATTATTGCTATTCTTTTAGTTGTTTTGGCAATAATTATTACTTTAAGTTTTTTTAACAAAGCCGGAGTAGTAGGAGAAATTTTAAATAATTATGTTTTGAGTTTTTTGTTTGGCTCCATGCGCTTTATCACCCCAGTCATGATTATTATTTTAGCTTGGTTTTTAATTAAAGACACAGAATACGATTACCGCTCTACACATGGCATTGGTTCTTTATTATTTTTCTTGGCTAGCTCTAGTTTAATGCATCTTGGTTTTGCCACTAGTGAAATGTGGAACAAAGTGTTAATGATGGGACAAGGTGGGGGAATTTTTGGCATGCTTGCCTGGCCACTAAAAACTTACTTGGGTAATGTCGCCAGTATAGTTTTGCTTATTGGTATTATCTTAATTTCTGTTTTTTTAATTTTCAACACAGCTTTTATTCATTTTGTACAATTAAACAAAAAACTTTTTTCTGGCTTGGGATTTTTGGGCAAAAGTTTACTTGGTCTTACTGGACTTTTTGTAAAAGAAAATCAACCAACTCTAAATTTAAAAAATAATTATAATAAAGAAGAGGAAGAGGAGGAAGAAGAATACGAAGATGAAGAAAACGATGAAGAAGTTAATTTGGATCAAGAAGAAGATATAGGCAGTAGAAAATTTCAAACCAAAAAAGTAAAAACCGAAACCGACGATGAAGAAGAAGACGATAGTGAAGATGACGACGACCCTTCGGCTAACGCTCAGGGCAAGTCAAAAATTCCTTCGGCTTGGGACAAAAAAATAATTGTTAAAGATTTACCAGAATTAAATTTACTAACTACCAAAAAATCCAAACCTACTAGTGGCGACATCGAAGCCAATGCTGCAACTATAAAAAATACTTTGCATGAATTTGGTATTGATGTAGATATGGGCGAAGTTCGCGTTGGGCCAACGGTTACTCAATATTCTTTTAAACCAGCCAAGGGTGTAAAACTTACTCGCATTACCACTTTAAGCAACGACTTATCTTTGGCTTTGGCTGCCCACCCAATTAGAATAGAAGCACCAATCCCAGGACAATCTTTGGTAGGTATAGAAGTACCAAATACCAAAGTAGCCATGGTAACTATAAAAGAATTAATTGAAAGTGAAGAATTTAAACACCGCCCTCACAACATGATGATTGCTTTGGGTAAAGATGTGGCTGGTAAAGTTTGGTTTGCTGACTTACCAAAAATGCCTCACTTATTAGTTGCCGGTGCCACTGGATCTGGCAAAACTGTTTGTATCAACACTATTATCATGAGTTTGCTGTACCAAAATACTGCCGAAACTTTGCGGATGATTATGGTTGACCCCAAACGTGTAGAATTAACTTTATACAACGGTATCCCACATTTATTAACACCGGTAATTACCAATGTCCAAAAAACTGTAAATGCTCTAAAATGGACCATTGGCGAAATGGATCGCCGTTTTGATGTTTTGGCTGCTCATGGTTGTCGTGATATCGGCTCTTACAATACTCGCTATCCAAAGGAAAAAATGCCCAACATTGTTTTTATTATTGATGAATTGGCTGACTTAATGGCCGCAGCGGCAAGCGAAGTAGAAGCAGGAATTATTCGCTTAGCCCAAATGTCTCGCGCCATTGGTATCCATTTGGTGGTGGCTACCCAAAGACCTAGTGTGGATATTATTACTGGCTTAATGAAAGCCAACATTCCTGCACGTATTGCTTTTTCTGTCGCTTCAATCATGGATTCACGGACAATTTTGGACTGCCCAGGTGCCGACAAACTATTGGGTCGTGGTGATATGTTATATTTAACTGCCGAACTTTCCAAACCAAAACGTATCCAAGGTGCTTTTATTTCCGAAGAAGAAGTTGGCAATGTTGTGGAATATTTAAAAGAAGACGGTGAAGCTGAGTATGATTCCTCTATTATCGAAAAACCCACCAGTGGTACGGTAAATATGTTTGGTGGAGCGAGTGATGATCAAGATCCACTGTTCAATGAAGCCCGTGAAGAAATAATTAAAGCTGGCAAAGCTAGTGCTTCATTTTTACAACGACGCTTTAAAGTTGGTTATGCTCGAGCGGCCAGAATACTAGATGAATTAGAAGCTGCTGGAGTAATTGGCCCTGGCGAAGGAGCCAAAGCTCGTGAAATTTTGGCCACAGCAGTTCCCGAAACCATGAATGCTGGTGGAGAATTAAATGTTTTTGATAGTGTAGAAAAAGAAATTGAAGAGGAAGAGGAAATTGATGATGAAGAATCGTCCTCCGCCAAGGCTTCGGACGACACGGATGTTGAGGAGGAAAGCGAGGAAGAGAAAACAGAAGAGGAAAATACTGTTGAAAAATATTAAAGAATTTCCCTCCCCTTTATAAGGGGAGGGCAGGGAGGGGTATTAAACACCTACCCCCTCTTAATCTCCCCCTTATAAATGGGGAGAAAACCACCTTATGAATGCTTTTTTTTGCAAAAAACTAAATACTCCACCAAAGAGAGTTTGTTTGCGTCTAAAAGAATTGCGCGAAGAAAAAAAAATAACTTTAATAGAATTAGCTAATAAAACAAAAATCGATAAAAAATATTTAGAAGCTTTGGAAAAATGCCAGTTTGAAAAATTACCCAAAGCCTTGGTCTACCAAAAAAATATTGTCCGTCGTTATGTAGAAACTTTGGGATTAAAGCCCGATTCTTTTTTGGAACAATACTTAATTGAAGAAACCCACAAACAAAAAATCAAACATCCTCACACCGCTTTAAAAAATAATTATTGGAATCATTTACCAACATTTTTACGTTATGGCTTTTTAGCAATAATAATTTTAGCTATTGTATTTTATTTAGGCTGGCAAGTTAAAAATATTATTAAACCACCAAAATTAATTATTTATTCTCCAATCGAGGGCTATATTACCGAAAATGACCAACTACTCTTGGTTGGTGAAACCGAAAGAGAAGCCAAAGTAACGGTAAATGGCAAAGACATAAAAAATAATGAAAATGGACAATTTAAAGAAACAATTAATTTATCGGCTGGAATAAATACCATTACCATTACCACCCAAAAAAAACACGGCAAAACTACCACCCAAGTTCGTCATATTGTTTACCGACCAATAGTTATTAACACCCAAAATAACAATTGACATAAAACCAAAAAACTATTATTCTACTACTTGAGGGCTTAACCTCTTTTTTTTACACTGTCATCCTCGCGAACGCGAGGATCCAGAATTTAAACAATCAATATGACAAAAAAAGAAATAATAAACGACAAATTAAAAGCCGCCCAACCAGCCATTGACCAAATTCGCGAACGCTACGGAGAAGGCGCAATTATGAAATTTGGCGAATCCCGTAGTATGGACGTAGATACTGTGCCTACTGGTTCAATTTCCTTAGACATTGCTTTGGGAGTAAAAGGTGTACCCCGAGGTCGTATTATAGAAATTTTTGGGCCCGAAGCCTCGGGAAAAACTACTTTGGCCCAACATATTGTAGCCGAAGTACAAAAAATGGGTGGGGTGGCTGCTTTTGTGGATGCCGAACACGCCCTAGACCCTGATTATGCTCGTAAAATTGGGGTAGATGTGGATAATTTATTAATTTCTCAACCAGATACAGGTGAACAAGCTTTGGAAATTGTGGAAACTTTGGTTCGTTCCGATGCAGTAGATGTAATTGTAATTGACTCGGTAGCGGCCTTGGTACCCAAGGCCGAAATCGAAGGCGAAATGGGGGATTCACACATGGGTTTACAAGCCAGACTTATGAGCCAGGCACTACGTAAACTCACTGGTATTATCAGTAAAACCAACACCGTAGTAATTTTTATTAACCAAATTCGTCACAAAATTGGTGTTTTCTTTGGAAATCCAGAGACCACCACTGGCGGTAATGCTTTAAAATTTTATTGTTCAGTTCGCATCGAAGTTCGCCGCGCGGCACAAATCAAACAAGGTGAAAAAATTATTGGTAATCGTGTAAAAGCCAAGGTGGTAAAAAACAAAGTGGCTGCACCTTTCCGTACTACGGAATTTGATATTATGTACAACGAGGGCATATCTGTTTCTGGAGATTTGTTGGACACTGGTGTTTTACATAAAGTAGTCAACAAATCAGGCAATAGTTATTCCTTTGGCGAAGAAAAGATTGGTGTGGGTCGCGAAAAAGCCAAACAATATTTAAGAGAAAATCCAGCACTCATGAAAAAAATCCGCACAGCAATTTGGGAAGCAGTAGAACGTGGTGAAGCCCCCGAAGAAAGCGAAGGCGACAATGGCCCTAAAGAATTATTTGAAGAGTAAAAAACAACCCTGTACCGTTCTGGTACAGGGTTGTTTTTTAATATAGTTGGGGGTAAAATAAATATGCTTTTAATTTTTTATGAAACTTAGACCCTCCACAGAAAAACATAAAGAGCTATTTAAAGAGTGGCAAAAAGAAGGGCAGATGGAAGAAATAACTTGCCGAGAAATTAAAAATGAAAAACCTTTTGTAGACCCTAAAGTTTTAGCTTTTTCATTTTTTGTAGAAAACATAAAAGAACCAATTGGAAAATTTAATTGTTTTAGTATAAACAAACGCAACAAATCATGCGAATGCGGGTATGCCGTTAACCCAAAATATAGAGGACAAGGATACGGTGAAATTATGATAAGGTATTGCGTTAATTATTTATTCAATAACTTTAATTTTAATAAATTATATTGTCAAACAGGTTCTTTTAATAAATCCTCAGTGAAAATTTTAAAAAAATCTGGTTTTCACCGTGATGGAGTATTGCGCGAACATCATGAACTAGACGGAAAACTTTGGGACGATTATATTTATAGTATTTTACGTGCTGAGTGGAAAAAGTGGAATAAATTTTAATTTTATGAACTACAAACACACCCAAATTGGTTATTTAATATTGGTTGTTACACTAGCAGTGCTAGCGCTCTTCGCCTGGGCTTATATTACTGCCGCTGCCGAGCCCACCTCAGTAGATTCTGGCACAAATCTTCTCGTTACTACCACAATGGCATTAACTCTGTTTATTCTTGCTTCCTTTGGATCACTTCAAGTAATTATTGACGAAGAATATTTACAAATCAAATTTGGCTATGGAATTTATAAAAAAAAGTTTTTGCTTAATGATATAGTATCCGCTAAAACCGTAAAAAATCATTGGTATTATGGCTGGGGAATAAGAGGTTGGTTATGGCCCAAGATGTGTATTTACAATGTTTCTGGTTTTGACGCAGTTGAAATAAAACTGAAAAATGGTAAAACGTATAGAATAGGCACAGATGAAGCTACAAAATTAGAACAAGCAATTCTACATTCAATTAAATAATAAATCTAATTTCAATCACAAATTCTATGGACAAAAAATATCTAATTGTAGGAACAATCACAGCTTTGATTCTTGTAGGGGCTGCCTGCAACAAAACAACAAATAACATACCCGCACCACAAACAACCAAACAAGAAACAACACAAAAAACTATCACAACTGAAAAACAAATAAACACCCCTGACAGTCAATTTGAAATAAGTGCAAATATCAAAATCAATGACGATGTAAAAAATAAGGCTACAGTTTCGATTCCTGTTGCCAAACCAACACTTGTCAATAAAGGAGAAAATTCTGAAAATTGTTTGGATCAAAAATGTTTTGAAAAAAAATTTACTAATTGTCAAAAAGCCACATTCTTGGCGAAAGTAGAAGGTTTTGAAGCCGAATATCTTTATACGATTACTGGCCCTAAAGATGGAAAATGCGAAATGAAAACTAAATATACCAAAAATCCTGATCCCGAATGGACAAATAAAGAAATGATTTGTCTGTATGATAACCAAAAACCATTTTTAACAGCAACAGACGAATTAATGAATCAATTAATAATGCAAAAAAATAATTCTATTTGTTCGGGTGACTTAGCAAAAATCTTAACATCACTTTAAAAAAGTGTGTTAAACATCTTAAAACACAGACAGTCTACAGTAAGCTTTTACTTATAAATAATAATTTAAAAAAATACTCTGACAACAGAGTATTTTTATTTTACTTCATCCACCCCACCTTTACTCCATGGATTACAACGAAGAATGCGCCAAATAGTTTTGGGAATGCCAATAAGCAGGCCTCTTTTTTTTATTATTTGATAACCATACTCACTGCAAGTTGGGTAAAATTTACAATACCCATGTGGGTGCAAAAATTTAAACCAACCATGGTCAGGGGAAAGGGTGTGTTGATAAATTCTTATCAAGAATAAGAAAGGAAAGCGGAGTAAGTAGATTACTTTTTTTATATAGTTTTTCACAATTTTCAATTTACATTTTTCAATTTACAATGAATTCCCAATTAAATAATTTTCAATATTACAATTGTATCTTGAAAATTGATAATTTATTGTAAATTGATTATTGGTAATTGTAAATTAAAACTAATTATAAAACTCCAGACTTTCTTAGAACTTCCACCACACTCTTCTCAATCTCTCCATATTCTTTGCCGATCATTTCTTTTTTGGCAATTAGGAGAAGCATAAAACCAGTTTTTAATTTATTATCTTTTAAAAGCAAACGTACAACTTCGCGCATTTGACGTTTAAGACGATTACGCACCACTGCGCGTTTATCTATTTTTAAACCAACCACAAAACCAATTTTCAAATCATTGGTAGTATAAGCTCGACGAGGATATTTTTCTGGCACAATTTTCCAAACCTTGGCTTGCAATAATGATCCATTAACAAAATAGCCCTCTTTAAAGAGAATTTCAAAATCTTTCATGCGGGTAAGACGATTTTGTTGTTGAAGCATACAAATATTGGCGTCACCCCCGCGAAAGCGGGGGTCTTACCAACAGTTAAAGATTCCCACCTTCGCGGGAATGACGCTATAAGTAATAACAGTATACCAAACTATTCATTAATTAAAAACCCCGCCTTAGTGGCGGGGTTTTGGCTTATTTATCGAGTTTTTCTGGTTCTTTTACCTTTTTTCTCATCACTGGTAGTTAATTTCTTTCTACCTTTGGCCCGGCGACGACTAAGCACTTTTTTGCCACCAACAGTGCTCATTTTTGCCAAAAAACCATGTGATTTAGATCGATGTTTTTTCTTTGGCTGATAGGTTCTTTTTGGCATATTTAAAACAAATTATAAAATAATTACCCATACAGTATATCACATTATGAAGCTTTTGTCAAGAGTGACATTTTCCTCCCCCTACAAGGGGGAGGTGAGGAGGGGGTTTCGTTAGAAATCATACCAAATAACTACTTTATCCCCACTATCCACAATTTATCCCCATTCCATACACTTTTTAGCTAAATTAAGCCATTTTTTATTTACAATATATGTGCTAAAATTACCATAATTGCTTAAATTATTATCTTTTTCTCACTTTTATGACTAATTACGAAATCTGGCAAGCTGTTTTGGCCGACTTTGAACTTAAAATCTCCAAAGCTAACTTTACCACCTGGTTTAAAAGCACAGGAATTGCCTGTTATAATGCCGGACAAGTAACTATTTGTGTACCCAATACTTTTACCAAGAGTTGGTTAGAAAAAAAATATAATTCTGACATTATCAAAACCATTGAACGGGTAACCAATAAACCTATTAAAAAAATAGAATATCGGGTAGATAATTTAAAAGCCATTGAAGAAAAAGAATGCACTCTTACCGAAGAACCAGTTGTTTCCACTATCAATACCCCTGTTTATTCCAACCAGCCAAAAGTTTTGGGTGCTAAGTTTGGCCTTAATGCTAAATACACTTTTAATAGCTTTATTGTTGGCAAACACAATGAATTGGCTCATGCCGCTGCTCAAGCGGTTACCAACCGGCCTGGAGAAGCTTACAACCCTTTATTTATCTATGGTGGAGTGGGATTAGGCAAAACACACCTTTTACAAGCTGTGGGGCATGCCTTACTCGAAAAAAACCCTCTTACAAAAATTCTCTATGTTTCTTCAGAAAAATTTACCAATGAATTTGTTTCCGCTATTAAAGAGGGAAGAGGTAAAGAATTCAAAGATCGCTACCGCAATGTAGATCTATTGTTAATCGACGATATCCAATTTATTGGTGGTAAAGAACAAACTCAAGAAGAATTTTTCCATACTTTCAACGAGCTACACCAACAAGGCAAACAAGTTATTCTAACTTCCGACCGCCCACCAAAGGCTATCCCAGCCTTAGAAGACCGCTTACGCTCACGTTTTGAATGGGGGATGATTGCCGACATCACCAACCCAGACTTTGAAACCCGAATAGCTATTTTACAAAGACGTTGTCAGGAAAACAATTTTCCTCTTTCCACTGATCTTGTTAGTCTAATTGCTACCACTGTCCAAAGCAATATTCGTGAGCTAGAGGGTGCTTTAAACAAAGTAATGGCTTATCACCAACTAAAAAACTGTGAACCAACCAGAGAGACAATAAAATCCTTGCTAGTTAGTTTTGAAGCCCAAAGCATGAAAAAAACCCTTACCCCAAAAGAGCTTATTGCCACTGTTTCCGAATTTTATGATGTACATATAGATGACATTGCCGGTAAAAGCCGAGAAAAACGACTAGCTACCCCCCGACAAATTATTATGTACTTACTTCGTGAAGAATTAAAAATGTCCTACCCAGCAATTGGCACCGAATTAGGTGGACGTGATCATACTACTGCCATGCACGCTCACACCAAAGTTGGCACTGATTTAGAAAACGAAGCAAAATTAAGACAAGAAATTAAAGCCATTAAAGAAAGATTATATATAAATAACATTTAAACATTAATAAACTGTGGAAAAGTCTGTTAACAAACTATTAAGAAATAATTAAGCCTGTTATTAAACAACGAAATTATTAAGAATTTATTAACAGACAAAAAAAATAAAATTAAATTTCACACAGTTTATTCCAAAAAACAAAACAGTTTAAACACAACACCAAAACCAAAATTCACCATCATATTTTACAATTATCCACACTATACACAACACCTACTACAATTATCAATTAAATATATGAAATATACTTGTATAAAGGAGAACTTAGAAAAGGCACTTGATTTGGTAAGTGGTACAGCTGGCAAACAAGTTAATTTGCCAATTCTATTAAATATCTTAATTCAAGCCGAAGAATCAGGAGTAAAGTTAATTAGTACTAATTTAGAAATGGCTGTAAAGGTACAAGTAAGAGCCAAAGTAGAGAAAACTGGTTCTTTTACGGTGCCAGCCAAAACTTTAACCGACTTTGTTCATCTTTTACCCGAAGAACAAGTAGAAATGGAATTAATTGAAAGTGAATTAGTTATTCGTTGTGGGAGTTCTTCTACCAAAATAAAAGGCATGTCTGCCGATGAATTTCCAGTAGTGCCAGAAGTAGAAGAAAAACATGGCTATGTCTTAAAAGTAAATGATTTAAAACAAGCAATGTCGCAAACTGTCTTTGCTTGTGCCAAAAACGAAGTCCGTCCAGAATTAGCTGGGGTTTTTGTAGGCTTGTTTACCGAACGTTTTAAGGGTTTAATTATGGCGACTACCGATTCTTATCGTTTGGCCGAAAAAAAAGTACCAGTGGAACAAGGTGAAGATGAAATTAAAGTAATTGTGCCTTCTCGGACTGTTCATGAGATTATTAGATTATTAGCTTTGGCCAAAGAAGAACAAGGAGAAAGTAATGTGCGTTTGTGGATTAGTGAAAATCAAATAGCCATTCGCTATGATAGTTTTGAATTAACTTCTCGGTTAGTGAGTGGACGTTATCCAGATTATACCCAGATAATTCCTACCAGTTTCAAAACCACGGCTTTGTTTTCTATTAGTGCTATGACCAAAAAAATCAAAGCCGCTAGTTTATTTACGACCATGGGAGTAAATGCTGTATCATTTGATCTTAATTCTAGTGAAAATTCTATTGCCATTTCTTCTACTTCTACCCAAACTGGTGAACATGCTTCGGAAATGGATGTAGAAATTTCTGGAGAAGAAAATTCTATTTTATTAAATCATCGTTATGTATTAGATGGTTTGCAAAATTTGGGCAGTGAAGAAGCAGAATTTAAAATGAATGGCGCAGATTCACCCTGTTTATTCAAAGCCAAAGGTAATGAAGATTATTTGTATATTGTAATGCCAATAAGACAATAAGAGTAACTAGCCACAAGGGTGTCATTCCTGCGAAGGCAGGAATCTAGAAAATTGAAAAAATAAAATCCCGATTTAATCGGGATTTTTTATTCAACTTTGATTATTTTATTTTTGCTCGTTAAGCCTCTAATTATTTTAATTTTAGTTTTGGGAATTTTCCACTCAGAACTTAAAAATTTTATTAATTCTTCATTGGCCTTGCCATCAATTGGTGGGGCTTTTAGTTTTATTTTTATGGTACCGTCGCTTAATTCACCAACAATTTCATTTTTACTAGCTCGAGGAGTGATTTTTAGTTTGAAAGTGGTCATAAAGTGTTTTCCTCCCCTTGGAAAGGGGAGGACAGGAGGGGTTGATTGTATTACTGTCAACCACCCCTCCCCCCTCCTTTCCAAGGAGGGGAAACCAGATTTGTTATTTAATACCCTTGGTCATTTTAACAATTTCATTGTGGATTAAGCCATTGCTAGCAAGCATGGTATCATCACTCATTTGCCAAGGCTGGCCTTGCCAGTTGGTTACTTTGCCACCAGCCTCCAAGATTATGCGAATGCCGGCAATCACGTCCCAGGGATGAATATTGGCCATTACGCAGGCTTCGGCATGACCACTGGCGACTGCCGAGAGTTCAATCCCAGCACAAGAAAATTGACGAAAATGACCGACATCTTTGGTAAGCAATTTATTTAAAAATTTATGAAAACGGCGACGGCCAGCAGGGGAATGGCCACGGCAAATTAAAAACATACTGTTTTTTAGTTGACTGATTTTGGAAACTTTAATTTTTTGACCATTGCACCAAGCCCCTTTATATATTTGCGCATAGTAAATTTCGTTCATCATTGGCAAACCAATTACTCCCACAGTAATTTCATCTTTGTCTTCCAATCCCAAACAAGTGGCAAATTCTGGATAGCCATAGGCAAAATTGGTGGTGCCATCTAGTGGGTCTACATGCCAAGTTTTGGTACTGGGGTTGTCAATTTTTTTGGCTTCTTCACTAACAATATCGTAGGTAGAGAAATTTTTTAAAAGCTGTGTGGTAATATGACGATTGGAAAGTAAATCAATACTAGTAACAATTTCGTCGTCTTTTTTAAATTTTATTTTTCGTGCTCCTGAACGTTGAAAATGTTTGTGTAATAATTGATTGGTTTCTTTGACAATTTTTGTAGCGATTAATAATTCATTTTTCATAGTGGGATTATTATAACAGATTTTGATAAATTAAAAAAACCAGTTTTTTAAGCTGGTTTTTTGGGCTAACCCCTTCGCCCTTTGGGGCACCTCCCCTTCGTAAGGGGAGGTCAGACACTGCCCCCTCCTTACGAAGGAGGGGTGGCCGGAGGCCGGGGTGGTTTATTCGTGGTCGTGGTGGTGTTCGTGGATAATTCCTTCGGGAATCGGTTCACCAAGGGCGGTAGCTTTTAGCCATTGCATTACTTTGCGGTTTTGCAAGGTCATGGAAATAGTATCTTTGACTTCTGGTTTTTTTAAATTTGCCAAATAATCTTTGTTGTCTTTGTACATTTCTTCCATAACTTTAATTTCCTTTTGCAATTCTTCGTCGTGAACGTGTATACCTTGTTCGTTGGCCACTTGGCGAGAAATAAGAGCCGCTTTGGCGCGTTTTTCGGCTTGGGCAGAAAAATCTTTAAACATTTCTTCTTGGGTTTTCTTTAAGTCTGCTAAATATTGTTCAATGTTAATTCCGTGTCGTTCTAAATCATGTTTTAATTCGTAAAATATTTTATGACGTTCCGCATCAATCAAAACTTCAGGAATTACTTCAAATTTGGCATCAGTAATTAATTTTTCTAAAATTTCAATTTCAACTTGTTGATCGGCTTTTTCTTCGGCTTCGTGCAACAAATTAGCATTAATTAATTCACGTAACTTTGCTAAATCTTCTTGGCCGATTTTCTTGGCTAGTTCATCAGAAATTTCTGGTAATTGGCGTTCATAAATATCTTTTACTTTTACTTTAATTTGAACATTTTTGCCAGCCAAATGTTTTTGATAATGGGTTGGAGGAAAGTCTAGTGAAAATTCCTTTTCTTCGCCTTGACCCAAACCAATAAGCTGGTCATTAAAACCAGGAATATAGTGTGGTTCGCTCAAATATACTTGATAATCTTTGGCCGCGCCGCCTTCTACGGGCACTTTATCCAAAAACATATCCATATCAATTATTAGTTTGTCTTCGGTGCTAGATTTTTTATCATTTTTTATTACTTCCACAGCCTGCATTTTGCGAATGGAATCAATTACTTCATCTATGTGCTTGTCTTCTATTTTTTTTACTTTTTTTTCTACTTTAATATTTTTTATATTTGGTAAAATTACTTTTGGCAAAAGTGAAACAGTTGCTTTGTAAGCAACATCATTACCTGGAGCTAGTTTGTCAATAGAAATTTTTGGCATGCCAATGGTATCCAATTTCTCACTTGTTACGGCTTCGTAATAACTTGTTTGCACAATATCTTCTAAAGCTTCTTGTAAAATTGCCATTTCACCCACTTCTTTTTTCAAAACATCTAGTGGTACTTTGCCAGGACGAAAGCCTTTTATAGAGGCGCGTTCGGCCAATCTTTTTCCAGCAACTTCTAAATATTTTTCATAATTTTCTGGAGAGACAGTAATAGTAAGTTCGATTTGTGAATTTTCTAATTTTTTTAGAATGTGTGGCATATTGTTTAATTTAAGAATAAGTTCGCTTATTATGAGTGATTTTTAAGATTTTGTCAAGGTCTTGTTTTTAGAAAATAAAGTAATAATGTGGTATAATAAAATAGATGAAAAATAAAAGTTTTCTAGGTTTTAGTTTAATAGAAGTCATGGTAGGCGTGGCTGTTTTTTCGTTAATCTTTGTGGGTATTTATTCGGGAGTGCAGTTAGTTTTTAAAGTTGTTTATCAATCACGTTTGCGAATTTTGGAAACTGGAGTATTAAATGAACAAGTAGAAATAATTCGTAATCTTCCTTTTGCTGATGTGGGTATTGTAAATGGTAGTCCAAGTGGGGTATTGGTGCGTACTGTTACAAGTACGCGCAATAATATTGATTTTTTGGTTACGCGTACAATTCGCAATATTGATGATTCTTTTGATGGATTAATTGGTGGAGTACCAAATGATACAGCACCAGCGGATTATAAATTAGTAGAAGTAGAAGTAACTTGTCCAAGTTGTGGACAAAGAGAACCAGCAAGACTTTCTACTTATATTGCTCCAAAAAATTTAGAAGGTAATTTAAATCACGGAGCTTTGTTTGTAGAAGTCTTTGATTCCGAAGCTGAGCCCGTGCAAGGAGCTACAGTGCACATTGTGGCCACCTCTACCAATCCTCAATTAGATATGACCGATGTTACTGATAACGAAGGAATGCTCCGAATTGTAGATTTGGCTACAGGCACTGCTGCTTATGCAATTACTGTAAGCAAGGATGGTTATACTAGTGAACAAACAATGTTGCCAAGTGTTAGTGTGCCTAATCCAGTTAAATTGCCAATTTCTGTAGCTGTCCAAATAGTAACAGAAATTAGTTTTTCTATTGATTTGGTTTCTTCATTGCAAATTCAAACTTTAAATAGTGTTTGTAGTGCTCTGGGCAGTGTGGGTTTAAGTGTTCTTGGCACCAAAGTAATTGGCATTGAACCAGACGTTTTAAAGGTTAATCAAAATATTACTACCAATGGTTCGGGAATTTATAACTTAACAAATCTGGAATGGGACAATTATGGTTTAAAGCCTAGTGCTTATGATTTGGTTGGTTCTATTCCAGCCACACCAATAAATTTGTCCGCTGGAGTAGATCAACCAGTACAATTAATATTGGGGGCCAACACAGCCAATTCACTATTGGTGCAAGTAAAAGACAGTGTAACCGATCAGCCAGTTTCTGGTGCTCAGGTAAAAATTAGTAAAACTGGTTATGAACAAACAAAAATTACTGGTGTGGGTTATGTTCGTCAAACAGATTGGTCGGGTGGTACTGGTCAATTAAACATGAGTGACGAATCAAAATATTGGTCTGATGATGGAAAATTAGAAATTAATAGTCCGGCAGGTGATTTAAAACTTAGAGAATTAGGACAGTCCTATGTTTCGAGTGGTTATCTTGAATCATCTATTTTTGATTTGGGTACATTGGTAAATTTTGTGGATTTAATTTTTGAACCCTTGTCCCAACCAGCAGAAACTGGGGCAGATTCTTTACATTTTCAAGTGGCAGTAAGTACTACTTCTACCCCCGTAAGCTGGAATTATCTTGGGCCAGATAATACTTCGGCTACTTATTATAATTCTACAAATTATTCTTTAAATAATTTGCCAAACAACCAGCGTTATTTTCGTTATAAAGTATTTTTGCAAACTGTCGATAATAACTATACACCAATTCTTTCTGATTTAAATATTACTTATATTACTGCCTGCACTCCGCCTGGCCAAACTTATTTTGGTAATTTGTTGGCCGAAACTTATACGGTAGAAGTTAGCGCTAATGGTTATCAAACAACTACCCAAACAGTAACTTTGAGTGGAGATGTAATTATGGGTATAGAATTAGCTGCTTCTTAATTTTTATCCCCCTCTTCCCAAGAGAGGGCAGGGGGAGTTGCCGAAGCTTATGATTAAAATAAAAAATAAAAAAGGCCTTGCCCTGTATCGTTCTGGTTCAGGGTTTACACTTCTAGAATTACTTGTTGCTATGGGAATTTTTACTTTAATTTCCGGAGCTGTAACTTATTTAATTACCGATGGTTTGCGTTATAGTCGAATTATTTGGGACCAACTAGAAGGACAAAGTGAAGTGCGTAAAGTTTTGTCCGAAGTAGTAAATGATGTGCGCCGGGCCGAAACTTCTTCTACCGGCGCTTACCCAATAGAAAGTGCTTCCAAATATAGTTTGGTTTTTTATGCCAATATAGATGTCGACAGTTTTAGAGAAAAAGTACGTTATTATTTAGAAGGTACAAATTTAAAAAAAGGCGTAACCAAACCGAGTGGCAGCCCATTGATTTATAATTCGGGCAATGAAAAAATTGTGATTTTGGCACATAATGTCATAAATATTTCTAAAAATCAGCCAGTGTTTAGTTTTTATGCCGAAAGTTATCAAGGTACTGGTAATGCTTTGAGCGAACCAATCACCACTACAGACGTGCATGTAGTGCGAGTGCAATTAGAAATTGAACGTGATGCCAACAAAAGTCCAGTGCCAATTCGTGGTGAATCACTTACTCAAATTAGAAATTTAAAAACGAATTGATATGAAACAAAAGCGTGGCAGCATTTTAATGTTTAGTTTGGTGTTTGGTGCAATTGCCAGCTTAATTTTGATTACCGGTGTGGGTAGTTATGCTTTGTTTGAAAATAAAGCTTCCAATAAAAAATTAGATCGTGATTTAGCTTTTCATATTGCCGAAGCAGGAATTAATTATTATCGTTGGCATTTGGCGCATAACCAAACCGATTATACCGATGGTACAGGCCAGGCTGGTCCTTATGTACATGAGTATAATGACATGAATGGAAATTTAATTGGTTATTTTTCTTTGGCTATTACTCCTCCGCTGGCTGGTAGCACAGTGGTAAAAGTAGAATCAACAGGTTGGGCTTTGACCTCACCAAATTCTCAACGCACAATTCGGATTCGTATGGGTGCTCCTTCGGTTACCAATTATACCTTTTTGTCTCATGCTGGGTTATCTTTTAGTTTTACTACTGTGGTTCATGGGCAAGTACATGCCAATGGTGAAATTCGTTTTGACGCCGAAACTGATTCTTGGGTTAAGAGTGGTATAAGAGTACAAGGTGGTGGACATCCAAAATCTTTTTGGGTTTATCCTGTTCCCACCATTGATTTTTACTCTGTAACTTCTGATTTAAAAGCAATCAAAGATTTGTCCGATGCCGGAGGAATTCATTTAACTTCTTCGGGAAAAGAAGGCTACCAAATAGTTTTTAATGGTAGTTCTTTTGCTTTGTATAAAGTAAATACCAAAGATTGCTATAATGGTGAAGGTCGTTGGCGCAAACGTTGGGGTGATTGGTATTGGGAAGGCACTACTTATTGTTTTGATGTAGGTACACACAGTTTTGTAAATAATTATAATATACCGTCCAATGGAGCAATTTTTGTAGAAGATAATGTGTGGGTAGAGGGTACTGTAGATGGGCGAGTAACAATTGGTGTGGGTAAATTCCCAGTAAAATCTCCTTATAAAAATATTATTATTAATAATAATTTACGTTATACGGCGCAAGGAGGAGATGATGTAATTGGCTTAATGTCTCAGGGAGATATTGTAGTGCCTTTTGAAGTGCCAGATAACATGTATATTGACGCAGCTTTGCTTTCGCAATTTGGAAAAAATTACCGGCCATATTATGATGAAAATTTAAAAACCAGTTTAACAATCAATGGTTCGCAAATGGCTTATGAGGGTGGTGGTTGGAAATATGTAAATGGTCTTGGCCATGTTATTTCTGGTTTTCATGATACTTATCATAATTACGATGGTAATTTGCGTTATTACCCACCACCCGGGTTTCCCGTCGGCACCACTTATGAATTAATTAGTTGGGAAGAAGTGGAGTAGGCAGTTAACAGTTACCAGATAGCAGATATCATTGTGTATGAATGATGATGTGTATTTTAAAAAATTAAAGTTAAAAATCCATGCTTTTGTTTTGCTAACCTATAATATCACCAATGATTTTCCAAGGTCAGAACTTTATGGAACTGTTTCACAATTAAGGAGGGCGGCTGTTTCCGTGATGTTAAATTTAGTGGAAGGTTTTGGAAGAAGGAAAGAAAAAGTAAAATTAAATTTCTTTGAAATATCATATGGTTCGGCAAGAGAGTGTAAATATTTAATATTTTTGGCTTTGGAGAAAAAATGGATTGATAAACAGGCATATGAAAAGATTTTTGTTTTGCTAGATGAAATATCAGCTATGTTATGGAGTATGATTGTTGGTTTGGAAAAAAATATTGAGGAATAATTTTGCTATTTGCTATCTGTTAATTGTTATCTGAAAAAATTGGTTTTTAAAAAAGATTTCTGTTATAATATAGTCGTATGAAAAATTCGACAGTTGTTCGTAAAGGAGTAATCGTGGCCGCGGGTTTGGGTACTCGTTTTTTGCCAGCCACCAAAGCCGTACCAAAAGAATTATTACCAGTTTTAGACAAACCAGTTATTCAGTATTTGGTAGAAGAAATGGCAAATAGTGGTATTACGGAAATTATTTTGGTAATTAACAAACAAAAAACTGCGATTATTGAACATTTTAAACGCGATAAAAATTTGGAAAATTTATTAAAAAAAGCTAATAAATATTCAGCCATTGAACCGCTGGTAAATTTAATTAAAAAAGTTAAATTTACTTATGTTTACCAAAATCAACCTTTGGGTAATGGTCAGGCCTTGCTTTGTGCCAAAAAAGCTGTGGGCAATGTTCCTTTTGCTTTTTCTGATGGTGATTCAATAATTGATAGTGAAGAACCAGCCATTGGTCAGGTAATTAAAGCTTTTAAAAAAGTAAATAGTTCTATAATCGGCGTACAAAAAATAAAAGATAAACAAGCCATGACCAAGTATGGGAATGTTTATGTAGAGACGCATAATAATGCGTCTGTACCAAAAGTCTATAAAGTCCAAAAGATTGTGGAAAAACCAAGTGTTGCTGATGTGTCACCCGAGGGCTTAATTATTGGTGGAATGCGTTACGTGTTTACTTCAGAAATTTGGTCATATTTAGAAAAAACCAAAAAAGGTAAAGGTGGAGAAATTTGGGTGGCCGATGCGGCCAATGATTTGGCCAAGCAAGGAAATTTTTTTGCTTATGAATATAAGGGCAAGTATTTTGATACTGGCAACAAAGAAGCCATGTTAAAAACTACGGAACATTTTTATTTAAAACATTGTTATGAAAAGTAAATTAATAGTTTTTTTAGCAATTTTGGCTTGGTTTTTACCCAGCAGTGTTTTGGCTAGCACTTTTTATTGTGCTTGCAAAGATGCCGAAACTGCTTATCGTCCTTGTAAAACTTTAACTGCTACTACTTTGGCTGGTGCAGAATTGGAATGTAAAGGCATGGAAGGGAATTTAGGTTGTGATGCTACTGGAGTGAGTTACCCAGACGGAGCTACTTGTCAGGAAATTAATGAGGGATATCAGGATTTTATTAATATGGTTGTTGGGGCAAATTATCCTACGCCCAAAGAATGTAAAAGTGGTGAACAACAACAGACCTGGAAGCAGTGCATTCTTGATGCACTTAAAGAGGCTGGTAAAAGTACATTAAGTGCTATAGATGTAGAAAATTGTACAGGGTTGTCTTGTTATGAAGCGCCAGTAGATAGTCCAGTGGTTGGTTTAGAAGGAAAAATAAAAGATTTAAATCAAATTGGCACTACTGATGCCAATAAAATGATTGGCCGGATTATTAAAGCTATAATGGGTTTAATGGGTACTGTGTCTTTGATTTTATTTGTTTATGGTGGAGTGTTGTGGATGACTGCAGCCGGGAATAGTGAACGCGCTGGTGAAGCTAGGAAAATACTTATTTGGACTTCTTTGGGTATGATGGTGATTTTGGGAAGTTATGGAATAGTAGATTTTATATTCAAAGCTTTCGAATAATAAATTTACAATTTACATTTTCCAATTTACAATAAATTTTCAATTTTACAATTGTAAATTGTTAATTTGTTGAAAATTGTGAATTGATAATTGAAAATTAAATTTTTATGTATAGAAAATTAATCACTCTTTCACTCTCAGTACTCGTTTTGCTCGTACTTGGTTTTGGTTGTAAAGGTCTAAGTGCCACCGAACAAGCAGCTATTAAGCCTGTGTCTTTGGATTACTGGACAGTTTACAATGATGTAGATACTTTAAATAAATTTGCCACAGAATTTAAGCAAAAATATCCTTATGTAACAATCAATATTCGCCAAGTGCGCGAAGACCAATTTGCTAGTCTACTAACCAATGCTTTGGCCGATGATGTAGCGCCAGATATTATTTCTATAAGTAATCGTGAATTGCGTAAATATCAAGATCGGCTTATAGAAATGCCCAAGAGTGCTAGTTTGTCTACTATTACAGTTACGGGTAAATATTTTAAAAATACAGTAATTGGGTCCGAGACCATTACTTTGCCGACTGCTTTGGGAATAAAAACCAGTTTTGTAGATACCGTATACAATGATGTAGTTTTGGCAGGGAAAATTTTTGCACTACCCTTGGCCGTAGATAATATGGCGATTTATTACAACAAAGATTTATTGGACAAAGCTGGTATTCCCGAACCACCCAAAACTTGGGATGAGTTTATGGAAGATGTTAAAAAAATAACGATTTTTAATAAAGATGGTAGTATTATTCAATCTGGGGTGGCACTTGGCACGGGCAATAATATTACTCGGGCTTTTGACATTTTGTCGCTCCTCATGATGCAAAGCGGGGTGGTAATGGCTCGGGGCCAGGCAGTTACTTTTGCCGACGGGGTAGAACAAGCTGGTGTGCGCCATCCAGCTTTGGCTGCTTTGCGTTTTTATACAGATTTTGCCAGAAGTGATAAAGAAGTTTATACTTGGAATGAAAAAATGAAAGGCGATTTGCAGAATTTTATTAGTGGCAAAAGCGCTTTTTATTTGGGTTTTGCTTATGATTACAAACGAATCAAAAACAGTGCTCCCCAATTAAATTTGGAAATTATTCCCATGTTGCAATTAAGTGAAAACAAGCCCGCCAATGTGGCTAATTATTGGCTAGAAGGGGTAACCAAAAAATCCCGGCACAAAAACGAAGCTTGGGGCTTTTTGGGTTTTATTACTACTCCCGAAAAAATTAAAGAATATACCAAAGCTGCTCGCTACCCTACACCTTTGCGGGCGCAAATAAACGAACAAAAAAAAGATCCTGTACTTAGCCCATTTGTGGCGCAAACTCTACAAGCCGAAAATTGGTATCGGGGCAAAGATGGCGCGGGAGTGGAAAAAGCTTTTAAAAGCTTAATTACTAATTATTTAAAACCTTATGCGAGTGAAGAAGAGGCTACTGCGCGTGATATTAATTTGTTAAAATATACTAGTGAATTAGTACAACAGACGATGTAGTTGTTAGAGGAATTAGAGGTTTTAGTTATTAGTAAATGAATTAAAATTTAAAGATATGCCAAAAAATAAATTTCTCCTTATCTTTTCTATAATATTTTTAGTGAGTTTGTTTTTTGGTTTAAAAGAGGTTGAGGCAGTGGATTATCAATGCTGTGTGTTTACCCATGGCGGGATATCGGAATGTGCTTTGGATGATCCTTGTCCAGCAACTAAACAAGTAGTTGTTGGTTCGGAAGAAACAGGTATGAGTGGTTATAAAACGGTTACAGAAAATGCCATTGGCAAAGCACAATCTTGTACTGATGTTGATATTTGTTTAAAACCAGCTTTTGAAGTAACTTGGACTGATGGACCAAAACAAGAGTTAACAGTAGGTGAAGTAATTAAAGCACAAACTGAAGCAAAAGTAATTTTTAGGCGTACAAGTCAACCAGTTGATGTTGTTTTGTCTTGTACTAATTGTGATGTGGAGGTGACAACAGTTTTGGTTACTGGTAATATCATTCAGTTTACTTTGGATACAGGAAAATTTTTAAATAAGAATAAAGGTATAAACCCTTATTATGAAATAGTTGCCAAGTTAAATGATAAAGAATTAGGTAGACATACTTTAAATTTAGAATTAAAAAGGTTTGAATGTAAAAATTATAAACCACCTTGTACAGATAATTCGCAGTGTTTCCCTTTTGGGGCTGATTGCTTTTCTAAAATAGATGATACAATTTGCAGAAAATTGGACTCTCGACCAGATTTGTGTGGTCAGCAGGCAGATGGTCCTACTCTTGGTAGCACTGCTTGTTTTTGGGATGCTACGACAAAACAATGTAAAACTGGTATGGAAAAGGGTATTAGTAACAAGTATCCGGTGCCCGATGGTTATGCCGAGGGTGGCGGAGTTTTGCCTCCTTGTGCTTTTTCGGGATCTTGTCGTAAAGTAAATGATTTATTGGAATTAATTATAAATTTGGGTAGGGCAAATTTTGGTATTATTGGTACTTTTGCTTTTGTATTTTTTATTTATGGTGGTTTTACCATGATTACCTCTTTTGGCAGTGCCGAAAAAGTTAAAAAGGGCCGGGATATTTTGTTGGCAGCCGTGGTCGGTATGATTATTGCTTTTTCTGCTTATTTATTAATTAATTTTATAATAAGTGCTTTGGGAGTAGCAGATAGTTTTAAAGTAATATGAAAAAAATTATCCTAACAATTTTATTAGCAATAATTTTTTCTTTGCCAATGTGGATTGCCCCGGTTTTTGCTGTGGATGATCCTAGCAGTGAAACAGTTAAGTTGGATAATCCGTTGGGAGAGAGAAATGATATGCGGCAAATTTTGGGGCAGATTATTGATTATTCTATGGGTATTATGGGAGCGATTACTCTCTTGGTTTTTGTGTTTGGGGGCGGTATGTGGCTAACTTCTATGGGTAATGCGGAAAAGGTAAAAACTGGCACTCAAGCCATGATTTGGGCAGCAATTGGACTGTTTATTATTTTTGGCAGTTATGCTATACTGAACCTAGTAATAAAAGGTTTAACTGGTGGAGTTGCGAGTACTAGTTTACAAGTACCAAGCAGTGAAGAAAAAAATCCAGAAACTAGTTGTGTTTCTCCAAGTTTCTGTAACACGGCTGATAACTATTGTGGGTGTACAGCAGATTGTGCCAAAGACGATAAACTTTGTTTTACCAATTGTGGAGAGATGTGCACAAATTTTTCTGGAGCGTGCGCTACAGATGAAGAAAAAAAGGGCTTGTTTGTAACTTGTGTGGTTGCCTCTGGTGGGGGAGAATTGGATTGCAAACAAACTATTTGTGAATAATAAAAGGTTTAACAGGTAAATAATTATTACGTATGAAGGTATTTCAACAAAGGAAGGGGGTGAAAACATGATTAAATTAATGAAAGCTTTAAATAATAAATTAGTAGTATTAGCTGTAGTAACTTTGGCTTTTGGTTTATTGCTTTTGCCAGGTTTAGCTTATGCAGAGATTGATGCTGCCTGTGCCGATGATACTGAATGTGACGCGGGTGAAATTTGTGGAGTAGATGAAACTTGCGTGGCCGACCCTTCTACCTCAGGTTCAGACGCCAAAGACCCATTTGGAATAAATTATGGTGCTAAAACTGGTTTAGGTTCCAGAGATATTCGCGATACCATTGGTAGCATTATTAATGTAGCTTTGGGTTTACTCGGCATTGTGGCCGTAGTAATCGTCTTGGCTGGTGGTTTTAAATGGATGACCTCTGGTGGTAATGAAGAAAAATCTACCGAAGCTCGCAAATTGATTTTTGCTGGTATTATTGGTTTGGCAATTATTTTGTCTGCCTATGCAATTTCTAGATTTGTCTTAACACAATTGTATACCGCAACAAGTACAAGTGGTACAGCTACCTATGGAGTATAAGTAGCATTTACATAGTCTCTTAAGTTAGGAGAAAATATAATGTTAACAAAAGGAATTATTACCCCCGACAGATTGTCGGGGGTAATAATGGCCTTGATTGTAGGTTGTTATTTGTTATCAAGCTGTCATTCCTTAGCGTCATTCCCGCGCAGGCGGGAATCTTACACTAGTTAAAAAGATTCCCGCCTGCGCGGGAATGACGCACGAAGAAAGGTGGCAATGACAAATTGATACTGAGTAATAAATTACAATAATTATATATATGAAAAAAGCATTTTTATTTTTAAGTCTAATGTTTGTTTTGTTATTTGGATTTTTTTGCACTTTTAAACCAGTTTTGGCACAAGGTCCTTATTTAGGTTTGGAATATGGAGCCGACACTGGACTTTCTACCAAAGACATTCGTTTTACTACCGCCAGAATTATCAATACGGTGCTTGGCCTTTTGGGCATGGTTTCGGTAGTAATTATTATTTATGCTGGTTTTAAATGGATGACTGCCGGTGGTAATGAAGAAAATGCCACTTCGGCCAGAAAAATTTTATTTTCGGCAGTAATCGGTTTGGTAATAATTCTTAGTGCTTATTCTATTGCTCGTTATGTAAATACTAGTTTATACAAAGCGACTACTGGCTATGACTATGAGTCAATGATTATTGAATAGTATATATGAAAAAAATATTATTTTTATTAGTTGGTTTGGTAATAGTTTTTTCTCCAGTTTTGGCAATGGCGGAAGATTCTTATGGTTTGGAAACAACGGCTGGAGCTGCCAAATTAAAAAGTGATAAAGATTTGCCCACTTTGGTTGGTAATGTGGCTGGTACTGCACTTTCTTTGGTAGGTGTAATATTTTTTGCTTTAATGATTTATGCTGGTTTTTTGTGGATGACTGCCCAAGGTAAAGAAGAACAAGCCAAAAAAGCTTTGGACACAATTATTGCCTGTATTATTGGTTTAATAATCATTTTGGCCGCTTATGCGATTACTAGATTTATTTTTAATAGTGCGGGGGTGGGAGGAAGTGGTACAGTGCCTCAAGAAAAACAGTGTGATGCTACATCTGTTGCTTCGTGTAAATCTAAACCTGAGAGTACTACAGCTTGTACTGAAACAGCAGGTGGGGTAACTACTAATGGGTTTTGTCATTTTGTAAACCCACAGTCAAAGAGTTGTAGTTGTGGAAATTAGAATATTTATTATGTTTTTTGGTTATAAAAAAATAATTTTAATTTTAGCAGTATTTTTGAATATATTTTTTTTTGGAAACCAAGCTTTGGCAGCTTACACTTTTGATGACACTGGCCTGATGCTTGGTAAAGCCGCGGAGCCAACAGGAATGTTGGATACCAAAGTCACTGGGTCTTTGCCAGTAGTTTTGGGTTTTTGGGCCACAGTAGCATTTTCATTAGTAAGCATTGTCTTTTTTATTTTAATGTTTTATGCTGGTTTTTTGTGGATGACAGCGCGTGGTTCGGAAGAAGTGGTAACCAAAGCCAAGGGCATAATTACTATGGCCATAATTGGTTTGTTTGTACTCGTAGCCTCGTATGCAATTACCACCTTTATTACTAGCAGTTTAGTTCCTGGTGTGGCTGGTAATAAAGCCGCTGGTACTGGTAATTTGGAAGTTGGGCCAAATAATCCCGAAGGTTGTTGTGTGGATTGGGTAGCCACCGATAGTCAGTGGTTTGGCGCAGTTGGTACCTTAAAAAAAGATAATGACGGTGGTTTTGTGGGAGTAAGTGCTTGCCGGATAACTACAAAGTCTGATTGTGAATTACAAGGTACAACAGAAACGGAAAGTGATGTGTTGGCTGGCCCCGAAGGTGTTGGTTATTGGGTATTTGATGAAGCTATAAAAGAAAAAGAGGCTTGTCAAAGTGCTTATTGTAAATTAGCAAATTAATAAAAAATTATGAAAAAAATATTTATAACTCTGGCATTATTTACAATTTTGTTAACACCAGTTTTTGTTTTTTCTGCCAATACTGGTTTGGGTGCCTTAACAAAAAATTTAAGTGATACTGGCAAAGCCGCAGAAATAAGTGAAACTGGTACTTTGCAAGATATTGTTGGTACAGGAATTGGAGCGGCCCTTACTTTGGTTGGATTAATTTTTATGATTTTAATGGTTTATGGTGGATATTTGTGGATGGTTGCGAGAGGTGCCGAAGAAATGATCACCAAGGCCAAGGGAATTATTACTGCTGCGATTATCGGTTTGGTAGTAGTAATTAGCGCCTATGCCATAACAGTATTTATTACAGGTAGGTTTCAGTAATTAGTTTTATTTTAAATGATATGAATATAAAGAAAATAATTTTAATAGCCATCTTTAGTTTATTATTGTGTACCCCAGTATTGGCGAAATTAAATTTGGGCACAGGAATTGCTGGGCAGGCGGCGGTAAAAGCTGGTTATGAAGGAAATACTAGTGAAATAACTTTTTCGCAAAATATTGGTACAGTAATTAATGCCGCACTTTCGCTAGTGGGTGTAATATTTTTGGTTTTAATGGTTTATGCGGGATATTTGTGGATGACAGCACGTGGTTCGGAAGAAGAAATTACCAAAGCCAAAGGAATTATTATTGCGGCCATGATTGGTTTAATTTTGGTGGTAGGTGCTTATAGTATTACTACTTTTGTGGTACCACGTATTTTGGCTAGTGGCGTCAAAACTCCCTAATATGAAAAAAATTGTTTTGTTAATAATTTTATTTGTTAGTCTAGGGTTATTCCCTTTGGCCTTGCAGGCTCAAGTAAATAAAACTACGGGTGAAAAAATTATGGGGCAAGTAGGTGCTAGTGCCGAAAAGGCCGAAATTGGGGCGCCAGCAGATTTTAGAGTAGTTGTTACCAGAACCATAAAAACTCTTCTTGAGACAGTTGGTGCAGTATTTATTATTTTAATAGTTTATGGCGGTTATACTTTTATTACTGCTGAGGGCGAAGAAGAAAAAGTAACCAAAGGTTTAAATATAATCAAGCCAGCAATTATTGGTTTAATAATCATTTTGGCGGCTTATGGTATTACTTTGTATGTGGGCATACGGTTTACCCAAGCAGTAACTGAAGGGGCCACAATAATGCGTTAAAATTTATGAAAAAGTTCTTATATCTTATTTTGCTAGCCGTTTTTTTAAGTGGTTTATTTACTTTTGTCCAAGTTAAGGCAGCTGATTATCGTGCTGATACCATGAATCAACTTTCCGCTACCGCTGGTGCCAATGGAGCCAACTATGGCACAGCGCGTGATCCACGAGCAATTGTGGCCCAAGTAATAAAAATTTTTTTGGGTACAGTAGGAATATTGTTTGTGGCTTACACGGTTTATGCTGGGTTTATAATACTAACTTCTGGTGGTAATGAAGAAAAAGTTGGAAAAGCCAAAAAAATGATTTTTTATGCGACCATAGGTATTATAATTACTCTCTCTGCTTATGGGATAGTTTTGTTTGTACAAAGATATTTTGTAGGAGATACTGGCGGTTTAAATGGCAGTGCTAGTTATGGGCCGTGGTATGTAGAAGGAAGTTTAAACGTGGATGAGAGTAATAGTCAATTTTATTCTCCAGATCCCTTGGAACAAGATACACTTATTTATCACTAATAATAAAAATAAAACATCCGCCTCATCGGCGGATGTTTTTTAATTTCTAGAGATACAAAGGGGTGGCCAACGAGAATTGAACTCGTATTGTCGGTTCCACAAACCGAAGTAATAACCATTATACCATGGCCACCACTCTATATCCCTAACACAGAGCAGATGGTAGCCATTATATTTGAAAAACGTCTTTTTGTCAACTTTATTTGTCGCCAATCTTTTCAAAAGCCCGTAAAACTTCTAGTGGTATAGCAAAAATTACTGTGTTTGATTGATCCGAAGAAATGTCGTTGATAGAGTTGAGAGTACGTAAATGCAGGGCTCCGGGAGCAGCAGAAAGCATAGTAGCCGCTTTGGCCAAATTTTCGGCAGCAATTACTTCACCACCAGACTTAATAATTACGGCTCGGCGTTCACGTTCGGCCTCTGCTTGTTTGGCAATTACGCGTTGCATGTCTTCGGGTAATTGAATATCTTTTAATTCTACACTTTCTACTTTTATACCCCAGTTTTCAGTAGCCCCATCAACAATAATTTTGATTTTTTCGGCTGCAGATTCACGATTAGCCAGAAGTTCGTCCAATTCCATTTGGCCAATTACATTTCTCATGGTGGTTTGGGCCAATTGCGACACGGCGTACCAAAAATTTTCTACTTCCAAAGTGGCTTTGGCCACATCGCTTACTTTGTAATAAATTACTGCATTAACTTTGGCCGAAACATTATCTTTGGTAATGGCTTCTTGGAGTGGTACATCCACGGCTTTAATACGAATGTCGACTTTGGTTAAACTTTGAATAACAGGGAAGACCAAGCGCCAGCCGGGTTCAACAATTTTGGTAAATTTACCAAGTTGAAATTTTACCCCGCGCTGGTATTGGTTTACTTGGCGGATGCTAATGAAGATTAGCACTAGTACTAAGATTGCTAGTTGCCACATAGAGTTTGAGTTAAGAATTATTACTTATAGCTTAATAGTACTATCTTTTGCTTTTTTGGTCAATAAAAATCCTGTACCAGATTGGTACAGGGTTTTTTGTGACCCCGCTTGGAATCGAACCAAGATCTAAAGCTTAGAAGGCTTCTATTCTATCCATTGAACTACGAGGCCAATAGCTAATTGTGAGACAATCTTACAATAAAAATTAGTGTTTGTCAACCATGCACCAGAACGGTACAGGGTAAACCTTACTCATTCTTCTTGCCATGAAATTTTTTGTAAATATTTTTTAGTTCTTTGTCGGTAATGTGGGTATAAATTTGGGTGGTGGTAATTGAAGAATGGCCAAGCATAGTTTGTACACTGCGAATGTCGGCGCCATTTTGCAATAAATCTGTTGCATAAGAATGGCGTAAGGTATGTGGAGTAACCAGTTTGGTAATACCAGCAGCTTTGGCATATTTTTGTACCAAACGTTGCACCGAGCGAGTGGTTAAGGATTCATCTTTACTGTTTTTTTCTTTTTTACTTTTTAAATCATGACAAATAAATAAAAAAGGATTAAGATCCTTGCGAACTTCTAAATATTTTTTTAACCAATATTTAGCTTGGTCGGACAAAAAGACTACACGGGATTTCCGGCCTTTACCGGTAACCGTAAATTCTTCGCGAGCAAGATTAATACTATCTTTCTTTAAATTAACTAATTCGGATACACGGAGGCCAGTAGAGAATAGCATTTCCAAAATTGCTTTGTCACGGTATTTGATTAAGCCACTAGAATTTTCATTTAACTCTGCTTGTTTAAGTGGAGCTTCTAAAAGACGACTCAGGTCACTACCTTCCAAAAAAGAAACTTCACGGTCGGGCATTTTCATTAATTCTATTTTTTCGGCTGATAAAGTTTTTACATCACGTTTGGCTAAATATTTTAAAAAGGAGCGCAAGGCGATTAAATGATAATTTTGGGTGTTCTTTTTTAAAGGTTCACCATGAACATCTGCTAAGCGATTAAGCCACAAGCGAAATTGGCGAACTTTTTCGGCGTCAATATTTTCGGCTTTATTTTCTGGACCAAACCAAGTGGTAAACCTTTTTAAATAAAAATCATAATTGCGTAAAGTTTTATCACTACGGTTGCGTTCAATTTCCAGGTATTCTAAATATTCGATTAAGTATTTTGAAATATTTGTTGGCATAGTAGTCTTTAAAATTTGCTTTATTATATTGTACGACACTATTGACCCTTCTGTCAAAATCAGGGTCAAGTTGAGCCGGGCCGAAACTTGACAAAAGGTCAATTTTGTGGTATACTAAATACATAAAATTAACAAATATAAATTTTTTCATGCCAAAATCCTTAACAGTCGCAGATTGTTGGACATTTCAAAAATTTATATTTGTTAATTTAAAAATCATGTAGAGCTTTTTGGGCCACGTGATAAGCAAAAACAAATACAAAAATAAATATGCAAAACCAAAATTGGGGAGCGGTCAACCCACAACAAGCCGCAGATTCTTTGGTATATTATTATCTCTTGGCCGGTATCTCTGTTTTGGTAGCGGTTTTTTTGTTCCTACCAAAAAGTTCAACAGGGTGAAATAAAAGTACAATTTATTTAGGAGGAAATTTTGCCACCTTGAAAGGGTGGCTTTTATGGCGTATAATATAATTATATGCACCATCCACAAGTAAAACATACAATTGAGATTTTTAAAAAATTGTTTGCCAATTTGCCACCCTTGGTGCCACCAGAAGTGGCCAATGAAATGGAACATGCTCTTATTCACTTACAAAGTGATTATTTGTTGACACCAGAAGAAATGGATAATATGGTAATTGCTTTTGGTAAAAAAATTTGGCCATATTGGAAAGCTTTTGAAGAATTTTATGCTTTGTATCAAGGCAAGTTGGGAGAAAAATTTTTACTAGGCAAATTAAGTACTGGTGTAAAAAAGCATTATATTTTATTTAAAGACCATGGCGCTGATTACAAAGATTTGCGAATGGGCAAAGGTGCAGAATTTTTTTCTTTGGAAGAAAGAATGGAATTTAAAGGTGCTTTGGTAGAGATAGACAATGAGTTAAGAAAATATGTACAACAAGAAGTGCTGTCGGTTGAAAGAACAAAATACGAAGATTTAATAATTAGTTTTCAAACTATTTTTGAGGATATTGAAAAAAGATTGGGTACTTTGCGCTTAATGGCCGAAGACGAAGCCGAACACCCTCAAATTGCTTCGGAAATAAGAGAACAGGTAAAAGCTTTTGAATTTGGTTTATGTTTGCTGGGGCCTCATAGTCGGCTAAGTGAGCTGGTAGAATTTGAAGATTATTACCTGGAAAGAAAAATGACTAAAAAAATATTAGGAAAATAAAACCCCCCCAGCTCCACTACGTTGCGCCGGGCAGGCTAGTAAACTTTGTTAAAAAGATAGTCTAGCTTGCCAGGCGCAGTGAAACGGAGACTGGGGGGGGATTGTTTTTTAGATTAATTTAGGTTTTATATTTGAATTTTTATTAATCAATTTTGTTATTTGATTTTTATTTAATAGTCCTGCTTGGGCGCCGATTTTGGATATAACACCAGCTGCATTGGCTGTACCCCAGCACATGGCTTGGTATAAATCTTCATTGTAATGCCAACTTGCTAAAAAGCCACTGGCGTAAGCATCGCCGGCACCGGTTTTTTCTACCAAAGTTGTGGGGTAAAGTGCCATTTTGTATAACTCTTGGCCATTGGAAGCATAAGAACCATTGGTACTGTCAGTCAAAACAATGTTTTTTACTCCTAGTTTGTGTAGTCTTTTTATTAGCTCTGTTATTTTGCCATTATTGCCAGTAATTTTTTCTGCTTCTTCTTTATTTACAAATAATAAATCAGTAAATTTTAAAATCTTTTTAAAATTATTTAAACTGTTTTTTAATTGTAAAGATCCAGGGTTTACTGCTAATTTGGTATTTGGGTATTTTGCCAAATATTTAATAATTTTTTCTTGTACTCGTGTAAAGTTTTGTCCCAAAGAAGTGTAATACAGCCATTGGCTTTGGGGAATAGTAGCGTTTTGGTAAGTTTTTTTGGTGTAATAAGACAAAGTGGTGCGTTCGCCTAAATAATTTAAAACAATGGAATAACGAGTTTCTTGGTTCGGCAACATTTTTACATATTCGGTATTCACATTTGTTTTTTCCAAACCCTCTTTAATTACTAGACCATTCAAATCATCCCCCAGTTCGGTTAGTAAAGCAGTTTTTAAACCAAGTTTTTGTGTGCCAACGGCGACATTGCAAGCATTGCCACCCAAAGCTTGGTCAGTTTTTTTTACGGGAATTTTGTCGGCATAATTTAAACAAAGCAAACAATGTTCTCTTTTTATGTCGCATTGTAATTTTGCTTCTTCATGGTCAATAACCACAAAAGTATCGACCATTGAGTCACCAATAGTAGTAATGTTAAACATATATTTATTTCATTCTTTTATATCTTTTTAAATCTTCCGGGCTGTGTTTGTGAAGCCCAACATAAATTTCGATAAATTCTACAGTCGAGGCAATAAAAAATCCGAGCATAACAATGGCAAATAAATTACTATCTATGTAGAGTGCGTAAACAAACAAGGCGTAAGCGCCAACGGCAAAAACCAAATCTTGGCGTCGTTCTAATTCCAAAAATACTCCGTAAACAATCATAATTCCGCCCAAAGCACCAACCACATCAAAAGCCAATTGCCCAAGAGAAATTGGTAAATTGGGTATTAAAGTTTGTAAAAACATAATATTTAAATTAAGTACGTGGGTATTATACAAGAATTTGCTTTTTCTGGTAAGAGGGTAAGAAAAAACCTGCTTATTTAGCAGGTTTTAATATTTTATTCTTCCTTCCACTTATTTATATATTCAATCGCACTCAAGGCGGCAATTACACCTTGTCCAGCAGAAACGGCAATTTGTTTGTAAGGAATGTTGGTAACATCACCGGCAGCAAAAATTCCGGGAAGTGAAGTGCGACATTTTTGGTCAATTTCAATTTGGTTGCCACCATCTTTTTTTATTTCTACAAATTGAGAGTTTGGTAAATTCCCAACGTGAATCATTACTCCCTGAACATTAATTATTTTTTCTTCGTCAGTAGTTTTGTCTTTTAATTTTAGACCAGTAACAAAATTATCTACCACAAACTCTTTACTTTCTACATTATAAATAATTTCTATGTTTGGTAAGGCTTTAACTTTGGTGATCAAAATATCTTCACCTTTGGGAAAACCACCTTTATTAGCTTCATCATTGGGGTATTTGGTAATTAAATAAACTTTGCTCGCAATACCACTCATCATCAAGGCTGATTCCAAAGCAGCATTTCCGGCGCCAACCGTAGCAGTAATTTTTCCACGGTAAAGCGGGCCATCACAAACTGTACAATAAGTAACACCTTTTCCACGCAAATTTTCTTCATTGGGCAAACTCAAGAGACGTGGGTGAATACCACTGGCGATAATTACAGTTTTGGTTTCGTAAGTTTTTTCTTCGCCACTATAATTTTTGGCGGTTACTGTATAATAATTTTTTTCTTGGCTAATTTTGGTGACTTCAAAACCCAAGTCCATTGGCACATTGTAGGATTTTACATGATTGGTAAAATCTTGGGCAAGCTTAAAGCCATTGGTGGCAATAATTCCAGGCCAATTATTTACTTCTCCGGAAAGAGCTACTTCGCCACCACTGTCTTTGCTAACAATTATGGTATTAAGATTGCGGCGAGCGGCATAAATAGCAGCCGAAGAGCCAGCTGCGGCGGCGCCAATGATTACAAGATCGTACATAGACAAATAACATTAAGCAGATAACAGATAGCATAAATTGTTATTTGCTATCTGTTAACTGATGATAAACTAGTTTTAAGTAATAGTCAATTTGTGGATTATTTCCGTAAACTTTTTCAAGTTTTCTTCTGGTGAAAAATTGTTTTTAAAAATAGCACTACCTGGGCAAACTGCTTGTATACTACTTTCATAGATATCTGGCAAAGTATCTTCGTTTACACCGCCATCCCATTCGGTAAAAAGTGTGGGGTAAGTAGCGTTTAATTCTAGAGCTTTGTGTAAAACTTCTGGTATAAGTTTTTGTCCTTGTTTACCGGGTACGATTCCCATAAACATTACCGTATCAATTTTTTCTAAATATTTTTCTAAATTTTCAATATTTGTTTCGGGATTTAAAACTAAACCTACTTGCCAATTATTTTTTTTGGCAAAAATAATCGCTTGGTCAACATTTTTGCTTTCTAGATGAATTAAAACTCGATTGACTGGTGAACAATTAACCCAGCGTTGTAATTCTTTTAAAGGTTCTTCAACCATTAAATGAAGTTCTACCGCAATTTTACAAATTTTTTGTACTACTTCTGGTTCGGCCCAAGTAGTGCTTGGGACAAATTTACCGTCGGCAATATCTAGCTGTACTTGGTTTAAAACATTTTGCACGCTGTTTATTTGTGAAGTAAATTCTTCTTCGCTGGTAACTAAAATAGAAGGAATAATTTGCATATTATTTTTTATTCTCCAATTTTTCTAGTTTTTTATTTCTTCTTTCATATTTACCGCCCAAAAATTCTTCGGTTTCTAGCCATTTTTTTACAATAGCCATTGCATGATCTTCGGATAATACCCGGCCACCCAGACATAAACCATTACTGTTGTTGTGTAAACGTGAAAGTCTTGCTGATTCTATGTTATATGCTAAAGCAGCACGCATACCTTTTACTTTGTTGGCAGCCATGCACACACCTGTTCCAGAGCCACAGATAAAAATTCCTCGGCCATTAGTTTTTACAGTTTTTTTGGCTGCGGGAATAATGAAATCAGGGTAGTCATCCTGTTCATTATAGGTTTTAGCGCCTAAATCAATGAATTTAATTTTTAATTCATTTTTTAGATATCTGGCCAAACGTTTTTTTAATTGGTAACCGCCGTGGTCGGCAGCTAAATATAGGGGTCTTTTGTCCCAAGATTTGATTGTCATATAAAAAATGTTAATAAACCAATTATAGCATTTTTTTAAATTTCAACAAAAAAACAACACCGCCCACTACTTTAACAATCCAAATATGTATCTCATATTATTCATATTAAAACAAAAGACTCCGACATACTCCTTGCTGATGGTTTCAATTTTGCAACAATCAGCAGGGGGTCGGAGTCAATTGTGGCCATTGTTTACCCCCTCGAAAAACAATGGCAAGGAACAAAGGGTGGAGTGTGCCTAGAACTAGGCGGTGGGCTGGATGAGCGGCTGGGCGGTGTGGTACGCGCTTTGGAGCAAGACCAGGATTTCTAGGGTAGCCTGTCCAGGAGTGGCCTGCAGGTTGACGCGAGTCCAGAGTCTGGGATCGCCCAGGGTGAACAACGGTTCCTGCACGTGACGATGTTCATTGAGATCACCGAGCAACGCGAGCGCAAGTTGCTCACGTAGTGCGTGGATGCGCTTCTCGTCCCCTGGGAGGGAGTGGATCGAGAACAAATTTTCCAGGGCGTCCTTGTGCGCCAAGTAGTCCAGCACTTTTTCGATGGTCGTGAACATTGGATGTCCCCAAGTTGGTGGTCAGTGGTATTTTAGTGTAATTTAGCGATTTGTCAAATCTTCTTTGGTTGGGCTTAGTTTAAACTTGACAAACTCTAGTTTTGTGCTATAATGTGTAAGCCTGTGACCAAAATGGACCCATACCCGTTTTGGCCTCATACTAATATTTAACACAGACCCGTATGTTGGACAAAGCAAAAAAGCTAAAAATAATTAAAAAATTTCAAACCCACGAGGGTGATACTGGCTCTTCGGAAGTGCAAATTGCCATTCTCACAGCAGAAATAGAGGAGCTTTCGGAACATTTAAAAGTTCATGCCAAAGACCATTCTTCTCGTCGGGGCTTACTTCGCAAAGTTGGTGAACGTCGCAGATTGCTACGTTATTTGCAAAAAGAAAATCCTACTTCTTACGAAGAATTAGGCAAGAAATTAAAATTAAAACACGTAAAAAATTTAATTAAGGCTCAGACTGGTGCTACCTCGGAAGAGACAGAAGATAATGTTGATGACGATGCTATTCAAGAAGAATAAAACTAAGAATCCACTTAAACACCCCGAACAACGCGTAGGGGTGTTTATTGATGTACAGAATCTTTATTATAGTGCCAAAAATTTATATGCACGTAAAGTTAATTTTGGTAATATTGTAGAAGATGCAGTTGCAGGTAGAAAAAAGATTCGGGTAATTGCCTATGTAGTAAGCACCGAATCCAAAGACGAAAAACCTTTTTTTGATGCTTTAAATAATTTGGGTATTGAAACTAGAGAAAAAGATTTACAGATTTTTTCTACGGGCATGAAAAAAGCTGATTGGGATGTGGGTTTGGCTGTAGACGCTATTCGCTTGGCTCCTAGTTTGGATGCGGTGGTAATTGTTTCGGGCGATGGTGATTATTTGCCTTTGGTAGAATATTTACAAAAAAGTAGTGGCAAACAAGTAGAAGTAGTAGCTTTTGGTGAAACTGCTTCGCATTATATTTTGGACGAGGCCGACGACTTTTTGGATTTAAGTAAAAATAAAGATCGCTATTTAATGAATGAAGTTTGGATAAATAAAAAAAATAAATAATTAATTTAAGAGAAGTGGTTTTTGGACATCGAGGCCTTAAGCAGAGGTCTTTAGCCTAAAAATCACTTCCAAGAAAGAAAAATATATGGAAAACAAAAGTTGGTCGCTCAATTGGGGCGGCAGAGAACTTACCGTAGAGGTAGGTAAATTAGCATTGTTAACTAATGGGTCTTGTACTGTGCGCTATGGCGACACGGTAGTTTTGGCCACAGTGGTAAAAAGTAAAAAGGAAAAAGATGCAGATTATTTTCCACTATCTGTGGAATTTGAAGAAAAATTGTATGCCGCTGGCAAAATAAAAGGCAGTCGGTTTATTAAAAAAGAAGGTCGACCATCCGACGCAGCAATTTTGTCTGGTCGTTTAATTGATCGCGCCATTCGTCCTCTTTTTGATGATCGGGTAAGAAATGAAGTTCAAGTAGTAGTAACTCCTTTGTCTGTAGATCAAGAAAATGATGCTGCCATTACCGCTTTTATTGCGGCCTCGGTAGTTGTTTCTATTTCCAATATTCCTTGGAATGGTCCGGTAGCAGCTGCCAGAATTGGTAGAGTAAATGGTGAATTAATTTTGAATGTTACTGGCAGTCAATTGGAAAGTGCAGAAAATGATTTGAATTTGGTAGTGGCTGGTACTCCAGAAAAATTGATTATGGTAGAAGCTGGCGCCAAAGAAGTGAGTGAAAAGGATATGCTTGAAGCTATGCAATGGGGTTTAAAACAATTACAACCAGTGATTGAATTTATTAATAAAATTAAAAAAGAAATTGGTTTGCCAAAAGATGTAACCCCAGAAAAAATTGCTTCGGTCGAAGAAGCTGGTGATGATATTAAAGAAAAAGTAAAACAATTAGTAAGAAAATTTGTTTTGGATAATAGTGAAAAAATGGTTTTTGATAAAGCCAAAATTTCTCGTACCGAAAGAATTGAAATGTTGAATAATCTTGAAACTAGTGCTAAAGAATTTTTAGTGGCTCAAGGTGTTGTTGAAGAAGACATGTTGTCTGGTTTACAAAATATAAAACTTTATGTAGAAGAAGTAATTACCAAAAAGATTTTGGACAAAGAACAAAGATTGGATGGACGCAAATTAGATGAGGTCCGGGCTTTGAGCACCGAAGTTGATTTGTTGCCACGTGTGCATGGTTCGGCACTTTTTCAACGCGGTGATACTCAAGTATTATCAATTGTTACTCTTGGTGCTCCTGGAGATAAACAAACTTTGGATGGTATGGAAGAAGATGGCACCAAACGTTATATGCACCATTACAATGATGCTCCATACACTTATGGAGAAACTGGCCGTGTAGGTGGACCAGGACGTCGGGCTATTGGTCATGGAGCTTTGGCCGAACGGGCACTAGAACCAGTATTACCAGCCGAAACTGATTTCCCTTATACTATTCGTGTTGTTTCCGAAGTGTTGGGTTCTAATGGTTCTTCTTCAATGGCCTCTACCTGTGGTTCCACAATGTCCCTGATGGCAGCCGGAGTACCAATTAAAAAACCAGTAGTGGGTGTAGCCATGGGTTTGGCTTCCGAAAGTGATGAAAATGGCAAAATAAAACGTTTTAAAGTTTTAACTGATTTGCAAGATGTAGAAGATGGTCCTGGGGGAATGGATTTTAAAATTACTGGAACTGCCGACGGTATTACTGCTATGCAAATGGATACCAAGACTACTGGTTTAACTTGGGAGATTGTGGAAAAAACAATTAAACAAAATAAAGAAGCCCGCGAAGTGATTATGAAAAAAGTAGTAGAAGCAATTGCTACTCCTCGTGCCGAACTTTCTCCTTATGCACCTCGGATTGAAACAATCCAGATTAATCCAGAAAAAATTGGTGATCTTATTGGTCCTGGCGGTAAAACAATCAAGAAAATTACCGAGGAAACTGGTGTATCAATTGATATTGAACAAGACGGTCGCGTATTAATTACTTCGGTAGATGCCGAAGCCATGAAAAAGGCTATCCAATATGTAAAAGATTTAACTCACGAAGTAACTGCTGGTGAAACTTATGATGGTACAGTGGTACGTTTGGAAGATTTTGGGGCTTTTATAAATATTTTGCCTAGTCAAGATGGTTTGGTACACGTATCGGAAATTTCTTGGAACCGTGTTGGCAAGCCTAGTGATGTCTTGAAAATTGGCGATAAAGTAAAAGTATTGGTAAAAGAAATTGATAATCTAGGTAGAACTAATTTATCAATTAAAGCCTTAATTGCCAAACCCGAAGGTTATGTGGCTCCTGCACCATTTGTGCGCGACAACGGTGGTCAAAAAAGAGGTGGGTTTGTAAAGCGAGATCACTAATTAGTTTGTATAAAGTAAAAGAATCCCCCCCTAAGGGATTCTTTTTTTATCCACAGTATTGTTTGACACTAATTATTTATCTGGTAAACTAAAATTAGTATGAATAAAATTTTCTTAACTACAACCACTACTACAATCTTTTTCTCTTATTGAGGTAGTGTTTATTTTTTAAGAAAAGATAATAATCCTCAAGAAGAGGATTTTTTTTATGAATAATAAAATTGATAAAATATATTTTGATTTTGATAGCACCCTAATTAAGGCGGAAAGCTTGGATTTGTTGGGAATAAGGCGAGGGGTAGGAAAAAATGTTTCTGCTATGACAAAACGTTCAATGAACGGCGAAGTGGCATTCTCTGATATTTTTTTAGAAAAAATGCAATTAATTTCTCCGACAAAAAATGATCTCGATGTTGTAGCACAAGAGTGTGTTGGTTTGTTGGTAGCTGGTGTGCTGGAAACAATGAAATTATTGCGTGCTTTGGATAAGCAGGTATATATTCTGTCAGCTAATTTTTATCCAATGATTTTGCCGGTGGCGAAAAAACTTGGGTTAGACGAGAATAACATTATTGCCAATGAGATATTTTTTGATGGGGATGAAAATTTTTTGAATTTTAATACTAGTTCGTTGTTGGCTCAGGATTATGGCAAAGCAAGAGTGTTACAGCAAGAAAAACAAAAAGGTGGAAGATTAGCATTGGTAGGAGATAGTGTAGCCGACTTGGAGGCAGCAAGTGAGGTGGATGTTTTTGTTGGTTTTGGTGGAGTTGTACAACGAGAAAAAGTATTTAAGGAGTCAAAACATTTTGTTTCCTCACCATCATTATTGCCATCTTTAAATTTCTTGTTATCGGATGATGAGATAAATAAATTGAAAATTATTGGTTTTGAAAAAATAGTAAATGAAATTCAAAAATTGACTACCATTACTACAACCGGGACAGGGCCGGTTGCTTGGTAGTGGTATTAGTTTTTGAACAAAATACTCGCCAAGGCTGGCGGGTATTTTTGTTTAAAAAAGCGGGAGGAGGAAATATGCGAGAGGGTGCGTTGCTTTTGCCTGAGTTTAGTTCGTTGTATCGATTTCGTGAGCCAGACGTGAGGCAGTATCAACAGCAGAAGGGAGTGGAACAGATCAAGCAGGAGAATGATCTGTTTACAGACCCAATTAATGGATGTGATTGTGTCTTTACCTCTCACCGAATTGGAACAGTGCTTGTGGCGCCACGATCTCAGTGTTTGACGCGTTTTCCTGGGCACAGCTTGCCTGGTCCTGGTGGTAATTGCCAGATTAACACCGGAGCTTTGGAGTGGAATCGTTTTCAGGAACTCGCCAAATTCGCAGGGATTCCAGTGCTCGGAGATTGTCAGTTGGTATCGACGGTAGCAGAGCCGAAATTGCCGTCGTGGGATTGGTTGGGTGTGGCTGAGCCGGATATATTTGTCTTGAGTCCCATCATTGTCCAAACGTTGCCGTGGGGTGAGGCTGAATGGCAGATGTATGTTGAAGGGTTGCGACATAGTCTGCGTCAGGTGCACAATTGTAGCATGGCGAAGATTCTGTCGTTGGCACGCCAGGCTTGGGACCAACACGGTAAAATGATCTATGACAGCGATGCACTCCTGTGGGCAGAGAAAATTATGTGCGTCGTGGGCAAAGAGAATTGTGATTTGAATGCGATTTTCGAGTTGGAAGCGGCGGTTAGCTGTCGACAGTACTCTCGCGATCTCCGTATTCATAGTCGGGGTGTTTACCGCGGCATGTGGATCGAGGTTGGAGAAGTTGGACTCGCTTCCATCAAGGCAACGGAGTTGGTTATGCCAGTGCGTATTATTCAAGAGCTCCAGAGTCTGTACAAGAACGGTTTTGCTCCCATCGTGGTGAATGAGTATGGGTGCAATACGGATGGTAGTCATCGTCATACGACTGCCTGGCTCTGGAATTTGCTCAAGGCTATTGGATCGTTCAATTCGGGAGTGCTCCAATCGCGTGTCACCGAATTCGTCGTGAAGCATTGTCTGGCCATGGGTCCGATCATCACCCGTGAAGTATTGCGTGTGTTGTCCGAATTGTTGGCTAATCACCGCCAACTCTTGTTCGAAGAAATCATGCCACAAGTGCAGAGATATAATCCGATTGCTACTTTGCCGGTCATACTGCTCAATGAGTATTCGGCTGGCACGGTTGTGAAGAAGGAATATGATGAAGGCACGGCAGTGCGGCGTGTTGATCCTGAGACGTATCGGTTGCTTGCCAATAACCCTTCCTTCACCCTTCCGGCACGTGGTCCCTATCACCGTACGGACCGATCGATCCTTCCCTGGTTTCAAATTCTGGAAAAGGAGTAGGTGTTCTTTCTTGGCCTGTCCCTCGGCTATTCAATAGAGGTGATAGTGAGCCGGCATTTTCTCCGGCAATTCACTTTGTCGACAAACAAAACTAAATAACTACTGTTTTATTGCAGTAGTTTTTAGTTGACCTTTTCGATTATTTGTAGTTTAATATTGGTATTCACATAATGCTTATGTGTTCATGAAACCTTTAAATAAAGTTAAAATAGAATGGTCGCCAAAATTTGCGTATGCTATTGGTTTGATAGTGACTGATGGAAATTTATCTGGTGATGGAAGACATATTTCTTTCACTTCAAAAGACTATGATTTAGCATTTTTATACAAGGAATGTCTTGAATTAGATAATATTGTTGGTAAAAAATCTAGAGTGGCCGGTGCAGAAAAAATATACAGTATAGTTCAGTTTGGCGATGTAAGTTTTTATAAATTTTTATTGTCCATCGGGTTAACACCAAACAAATCAAAAACTATTGGCAAACTTAAAGTACCAAGAAAATATTTTTATCACTTTTTGCGTGGTTGTTTTGATGGAGATGGTAATATAAATGAGTTTAAACATCGAGAAAGTCAACACACACAGTTAAGAGTTAGATTTTTTTCTGCAAGTAAGAAGTTTGTTGATTGGCTAAGGGGAAATACTATTAAAAATGGGATAAAAGGCTATTATGGAAGTGTAGGGAAAAAGAAAAGTGTTTATGTTTTGGAATTTGCTAAAGCCGATTCAATAAAGTTATTAAACTTGATTTATAAAGAAAATTGTGGTATCTTCTTAGAAAGAAAGTATTTAGTAGCTAAAAAATATTTGCTGGCGTGGCGGAATTGGTATACGCGCTTGCCTTAGAAGCATGTTCCCGAAAGGGATTGAGAGTTCGAGTCTCTCCGCCAGCACACATGAATAACTTAGAAGCTAAAATCTTTGCCGCTGAATTGGGTGCAGAAATGCCCGAATTAGATTTACATGGATTTTATCCAAATGAAGCCCTAGAAAAACTAGAGGTTTTTTTATTTAAAAACTCGCAAAATAAGGAGCAGATGGTTAGAGTAATTTATGGCTTTGGCACGGGAAAATTGGCTAATGAAGTTTTGAATTATTTAAAAAAACACACGTTGGTTGAAGCTGTTATAGAAAAAGAAGGAAGTTGTATTGTAGTTCTTTAATTTTGCTGATTTATTCAAAATAGCCTTGACAAAAGGCTGTTTTTTTATTATAATCTTGGCTTATAAAATAGTGTATTACTTATTTATTATTATGAATAATTTAAAAGGAAAAGTTATTTTATTAGTTAATGCTACTTCACCCAATAAAGTTTTTATTTTAAAAAAAATAAAATCACTGGGTGTAAAAATTGTTTGTTTGGATAGAAGTATTAGAGATTTTGCCAAACCATATGTTGATGAGTGGCTGGTTGCAGATTTAAATAATTATTCCAAATGTTTCGCCGTAGTGGAAGATTTTGTTAGAAAGGGTAATAAAATTGATGGAGTTTTAACCTTTTGGGAAGAATGTGTAGTTTTGGTTTCTAAATTAGCGGAAAATTATCACTTGCCGGGTATTCCTAGCAAAGTTTCTAAGATTGTAAAAAATAAATATTTATTTAGACTTGATTGTTTTAAAAAAAATATCCCTGCACCCGCAAGCCGGCTTTTGGTAAATAAAAGAGATTTGGATTTTGTGAAGAAAAATTTTATATTTCCAATTATTGTAAAGCCCGTTTATGGTGCTTCAAGTGCTTTTGTAATTAAAATAGAAAGAGTGGAAGAATTGGAAAAAGGTTATAATTATGTGAAGAAAAATGTTCATTCTTTTGTATTGGCTCCAGAGTGGGAGAGTTTGGAAATAGTAGCTGAAGAATATATAACTGGCAAAGAGGTTGATATTGATGTTTTGGTACAAAATAGCGAAATTAAGTATTTGGTTATTAATGATAATAAAAAAACAAAAGAGCCATTTTTTGTAGAATTAGGGCAATGGTCTCCTTCTGTTTTGCCCAACAAAGCTTTGGAAGTTTTGCATAAGATGGCCCTTGAGTCACTCGCAAAATTGGGAGTTAGTAATGGTTGTGTTCATTTTGAGGCTAAGTATGGTAGAAATGGAGCCGTGCCGATTGAAATAAATTTACGTATGGGTGGTGGACATGTATATTTATTTTCTAAAAATGTTTGGGGTGTGGATTTAGTAGAGAATGCTGTTAAAATTGCTCTTGGTGTATCTGTCAAAATAAATAAACCAAATAAACCCTACAAATATTTGGTAGGTGGCCAATTGTTGCCAAGAAAAACCGGAGTAATTACCGAAATTAAAATTGATAAGAGTTTGGAAAAGAAACCATATTTTGTAAGTATGTATTTTGAAAAGAAAGTTGGGGATACTTTTTTGTGTCCACCAGAAGGTTATGATGGTTCGGTTGGCAGACTTTTGGTAGAGAGCGGTAAAAGTATTAAACATGCTAAGAAGTTGTTGGTAGAGGGCTCTAAGTTAATAAAGTTTAAAGTTAAGAGTTTGTAGTTGTTGTTATAGGTACTCCCCTTAAATAGGGGAGTTTTTTTATCCACAACTTTACTCTTGACCTATACCTGGGGTGGAGGTATACTATAAATAATTTACAATTATCAATTTACAATTTTCAAATAATTTTTAAACAAGAAAATATGATTGAACCATATACTGGTAAAATAAAAATTAATTTAAAAAAGGTGCATGGGCAATTGGCCTTAATTGATAAAATGATTGTCGAAAATAGATATTGTTTGGATATTGCCCAGCAAGTAAATGCGGCTATTGGGATACTCAAACAAGTAAATAATCACATTTTGGAAAGTCATTTGCTTTCTTGCGGAACCAATAAATTGGAATCTAAAAGTGAAAAAGTGCGTTTGGAATTTGTAAAAGAATTAATGAAAGTTTTTGATCAAACTAAAAAATAATTATATGCAAAAATTACTAATTCCGATAAAAGGCATGCATTGTAAATCTTGTGAAATTTTGGTTGGTAATAATTTAAAAAAATTGCCAGACGTAAAAGAGGTCTTTGTGGATTCCAAAATTGGTGAAGCAAAATTATCTTTTGAAAATCAACCACCAGCTGAAGCCTTAATTAATCAAGCTGTTGCCGACGCTGGTTATAGTGTTGGCAAAGAAGACAAAAAATCATTACTCTCCAAAGATAAAAATGATTATCTAAATTTATTAAAAAGTTTGGTAATTTTGCTAATACTATTTTTTTTGTGGAAAATGTTGGGTCTTGGGAATTTGGGTGCTAGTTTGGGTGATAGTGCAGGTTTGGGAGCGGCCCTCCTTATTGGTTTGGTGGCCGGGGTTTCTACTTGTATGGCAATTATTGGCGGTTTGGTTTTAAGTTTGTCCGCTCGCCACGCCGAATTACATCCCGAAGCATCTGCATGGCAGAAATTTCGGCCCCATTTATTTTTTAATTTAGGAAGAATTGGCGGTTTTTTTATCCTTGGTGGAATAATTGGTTGGCTTGGCTCAGCTTTTAAATTATCAAATAATTTTTTAGTTTTTTTAACATTAGCCGTTAGTCTGGTAATGATTTTTTTGGGGTTAAAGTTGTTAAATATTTTTCCTTTTTTGCAAAATAAAAATATTTCTTTACCAAAGTCTATTAGTAAAAAATTAGGTATTGGTAATGACACTAAAGAATATAGTCATCGTGGCGCAATGCTTTCTGGGGCACTCACTTTCTTTTTGCCTTGTGGCTTTACTCAAGCCATGCAATTGTATGCTGTTTCCACTGGTAGCTTTTTTCTTGGTGGATTAAGTTTGGCAATATTTGCTTTTGGTACAAGTTTTGGTTTGTTGGGTATTGGCGTACTTAGTTCTGTTTTCCGGGGTAAAAAAGCAAAAGTATTTTTTAGTGTAGCGGGTCTAATTGTAATTGTTTTGGGTTTGTTTAATATAAATAATTCCCTAAATTTATTTTCTGCCAAAGTAGATAAAACCCCACTAACTGCTGGGGCAATTACTGATGAAGTGCAAATTGTAAATATGACTCAAGATTATTCTGGTTACAGTCCAAATGTTCTAACTGTAAAAAAAGGTGTTCCCGTGCGTTGGGTGATTAATTCTACTAATCCGTATACTTGTGCCTCTTCACTAGTAATGAGAAAGTATAATATTAGTCGAAGTTTACAAAAAGGGGAAAATATTATTGAATTTACTCCCACCGAAGCGGGTGAAATCCCTTTTTCTTGCAGTATGGGAATGTATCGTGGAAAGTTTATTGTCCAGTAATTCCGAACCCACAGGTGAGGAATCCCTTTTAAAAAATATTAAAAAAGTATAATTAATAAAGCGAAGTTAAACCCAAAGAAAAGGGATCTCTCGCTGTGGCTCGAGATTATGACAATAAATAAACAACAATACAATATACATGGCATGCATTGTGCTTCTTGTGCATTAGTTATTGAGGGTGCTTTAAAAAAAATACCAGGTATTAAAAGTGCAAACGTAAATTATGCCAATGAAAAAGCGATTGTTGAAGGTGAAATTGATGCTAATGAAGTTGTTGAAATAATTAAAAATACCGGTTATCGGGCAGAAGTAGTTGGGAGTGAAATGCCACATACCGAGCATGACCATCAAAAAATGTTGCAAACATCAGAAATTAAAAAAGAACGAAATTATTTTTTGTTTAGTTTGGTTTTGTCATTGCCAATTTTTGTTTTAAGTATGATTTTGGCAAACAAGACTTTGATTAGTTTAATAGTGCAATCAATTTTGGCTGGAGTTATCCAATTTTTTATTGGCTACAGATTTTACCGAGGTACTTGGTATGGAATTAAAAATAAAACTGCTAATATGGATACTTTGGTGGCAGTGGGTACTAGTGGGGCTTATTTTTATAGTTTATTTACAACTTATTTTGTGGGTGGGGAAGCCTTTTATGAGACTTCTTCACTTCTAATTACTTTTGTGATTTTGGGCAAATGGTTGGAAGCCAAAACCAAAGGAAAAACCGGGGAAGCAATAAAAAAACTAATGGGTTTGCAAGCCAAAACTGCGCGCGTCCTTCGACAAGCTCAGGATAAATTTATAGAGGTTGATATTCAAATAGAGCAAGTGGTGGTTGGGGATACAGTAATTGTGCGACCTGGTGAAAAAATTCCCGTGGATGGAGAAATTGTTGAAGGTTATTCTAGTATTGATGAATCAATGATTACCGGAGAAAGTATTCCTGTGGAAAAAAAAGTTGGGGATTTTGTAATTGGAGCCACAATTAATAAAACTGGTAGTTTTAAATTTAAAACTACCAAAATTGGCAAGGATACCATGTTGGCCCAGATTATAAAAATTGTTGAAGAAGCCCAAGGGTCCAAAGCCCCAATTCAAAAATTTGCTGATCGGGTTTCGAGTATTTTTGTGCCCGTGGTAATGCTAATTTCAATAATTACTTTTTTAATTTGGTTTTTTGTGGTGGGAGCAAGTTTTGTAATTTCTTTAATGGCAGGTATAGCAGTGCTAGTAATTGCTTGTCCTTGTGCTTTGGGTTTGGCCACGCCCACAGCGATTATGGTGGGCACTGGCAAAGGAGCAGAAAATGGCATTTTAATTAAAAATGCCGAAGCCTTGGAAATTGCTGGCAAGATAAATGTGGTGGTGTTTGATAAAACTGGTACCTTAACAGAAGGCAAACCAGAAGTAGTTAATATTGTGGAAAGTAAAAAATATACCTCAAAAAATATTTTACAAAAAATTGCATCAGTGGAAAATAAATCAGAACATCCTTTGGCTGAAGCGATTGTGAAAAAAGCCAAAGAATTAAATTTGGAATTTTTATCAGTTGAAAATTTTTCTGCAGAAGTTGGTAGAGGTGTGAAGGCTAAAGTTGCCGGTCAGGAAATTTTAATTGGTAATGGAGCACTTTTAAAAGAAAACAATATTAGTTATGAAGAGTTAAGAGAGGAAATGATTGTTGAAGAGGAAAAAGGTAGGACAGTTTTAATGGTAGTTGTAGCTGGGACTATGGTAGGTTTTGTTTCGGTGGCTGATAAATTAAAAGCGAGTAGCAGAGAAGCAATAAAAATGTTAGAAAAATTAGGTTTGGAACCAGTAATGGCGACTGGAGATAATAATAAAACTGCCGAAGCAATTGCCAATGAAGTTGGGATTAAAAATTGGCGAGGTAGAGTACAACCCCAAGATAAATTAGAAATTATAAAAGAATATCAAGCAAAAGGAGGAAAAGTAGTTATGGTCGGTGATGGTATAAATGACGCCCCTGCTTTGGCACAAGCTGACTTGGGTATTGCTATGGGAACAGGAACTGACGTGGCTATGGAAACCGGAGGAATAATTTTAGTAAAAAATGATTTATGTGATGTAGCCAAAGCCATTAAATTGAGTCGACTTGCCATGAACAAAATAAAGCAAAATATGTTTTGGGCCTTGTTTTACAATAGTATAGGAATTCCTATTGCTGCATTTGGTTTGTTAAAAGCCGAATATGCTGGTTTGGCCATGGCCATGAGCTCTGTTTCTGTAGTGCTTAATTCATTGTTATTAAAGCGTAAAAAACTTTGATTTTTACCCACAAACTATCCACAATGTACCAGAACTTCCTCAGGGAAGTACGGTACATTGCAGGCAGTTTTTATCCACACCTTAGACACTTGACAATAGTTTGAGAAAGTTGTAAAATTGTCAGGCATTCATAAATGAATTGCACCACGTCCGCATACGTTTGGACCTCTGGGTATAACAATAAAGTTAAACGACAATGTTTACTTACATAAAATTATACTTAGATTAACCAGGCGTGGCAATTGACTTTTCTGTTAAATTGATCGCTTGAAGGCGATCTTTTTTTCCACGAAAAGTGGCGTAATGAAATAAGCCACTTGGAGTAGGAACCGCGTGATGAGCAAAGCGAATTTTACGCGGTAAACACGGTGCCACATCGTGGCAGGCTCTCAGATCACAGACAGCGTAGATAAAAATCTAAATTGTCTGTGGCAAGAGATTTAGGGATAGAACTTTGACAATTCAAATTAAAAATATTAAATAGGTCAATTCAAAAATAAGCGGTCTTATTAAAGATTTAATAAGATAAAAAGAAAGCACAATTGTGTGTTTTCGTAGTATGCATCTTTAAGAGCATATGGTGGATGCCTAGACACTGTTAGGTCGATGAAGGACGTAGCAACCTGCGATAAGCCCCGGGGAGGTGGTAAGCAACCTTTGATCCGAGGATTTCCGAATGGGGGAACCCTCCCGATACGAAAGCATCGGGAACTTCATACTGAATTCATAGGTATGTAGAGAGCACCTGGTGAAGTGAAACATCTCAGTAACCAGAGGAACAAAAAGAAACCAAAAGACCATTTTTTTCACACTAATCTTCTCCGATGTTTAATCGGGGTCGATTAGTGTCGAAGACTATGGTTTCGATTCCCTAAGTAGTGGCGAGCGAAAGGGGAAAAAGCCCAAACTTATATCGTGTTGTACTTGGAAAAATTTGTCGCAAGACTTGTTGTACTTTGTACATAAAGGACAGGCCGTTGCGGTATAAGTGTTATAGGAAGTTAACGTCGGCTACCTGCTATGCCGGCCGGAATATAATATTTGTATAGTTGAAGACTCTTGGAACAGAGCACCAAAGAAGGTGATAGTCCTGTAAATAAAATACATATTATATACGGTGTTTAATTTTCCTGAGTACGGCGGAACACGTGAAATTCCGTCGGAAGTCAGGCCGACTATGGCCTAAGGCTAAATACCAACAGTGATCGATAGTGAACGAGTACCGTGAGGGAAAGGTGAAAAGCAGCCCGGAGAGGGCGATGAAATAGTATCTGAAACCATATGCTTACAATGAGCAGGAGCCCCGTTCGCGGGGTGACTGTGTTCCTATTGAAGAATGAGCCTGCGAGTGTGTGTGTGTTGCAAGCTTAAGGACTTATGGTCCGGAGGCGTAGGGAAACCGAGTCTTAACGGGCGTTAAGTAGCACATACATGACCCGAAACCGGGTGAGCAATCCATGACCAGGATGAACCTTGAGTAAAATCAAGGGGAGGTCCGAACCCACGCACCGTGCAACATGCGGGGATGAGTTGTGGATAGGAGAGAAATTCTTATCGAACTCGGTAATAGCTGGTTCTCCTCGAAATATATTTAGGTATAGCTGGTATGATCCCTCTGGGGGTAGAGCACTGGATGAGAGCGAGGTCCGCAAGGATACTCCTTTCAATCAAACTCCGAATACCAGAGATTAGAGTACGCAAGTCAGACGGCGGGGGCTAAGCTTCGTCGTCAAAAGGGAAACAGCCCAGATCACCGACTAAGGTCCCTAAATTACTACTAAGTGTAAAAGGTGGTGTTAATTCTCATACAACCAGGATGTTGGCTTAGAAGCAGCCATCATTTAAAGAAAGCGTAATAGCTCACTGGTCAAGAGTTTTCGCGCCGAAAATGTACCGGGGCTAAGTAGTATACCGAAGTCGTGAATGTAGGTAAGCTTAGGCGAACCTACGTGGTAGAGGAGCTTTCCAAACAGCAGTGAAGCTGGATCCGTGAGGATTGGTGGAGCGTTTGGAAGTGAGAATGCAGGCACAAGTAGCAAAAATGCCGGTGAAAGTCCGGCACGCCGAAAACCCAAGGTTTCCAGGGCAACGTGAATCGTCCCTGGGTTAGTCGATCCTAAGGCCAGGCCGAAAGGCGTAACCGATGGAAGAGCAGGTTAATATTCCTGCACTTGGTATAGTTTGTTGTTGTATGTACATGTCGAGTGTTTAAGCGTTTTTTGGCTATAAACGTTTCGCAAGATAAAGATGAAGCCCTCGGGCAACGTCAATTTAAGTGCAATTCGTGTCTAGAAAAGTACAATAACGTTAGGCTATATCAATCCGTACCGCAAACCGACTCAGGTGGGCAGGTCGAGTAGACCAAGGCGGACGAGAGAAACATTGTTAAGGAACTCTGCAATTTAGCGGCCGTAACTTCGGGATAAGGCCTCCCCACGCAAGTGGGGCGCAGCTAAAGACCTCATGCGACTGTTTACCAAAAACACAGCTCCCTGCAAAAGCGCAAGCTGAAGTATAGGGAGTGATGCCTGGCCAGTGTCAGAACGTTAAAGGGAGAAGTCAATTCCTTCGGGAAGGCAGCTTTGATCTGAAGCGCTGATGAACGCCGGCGGTAACTATAACCGTCCTAAGGTAGCGAAATTCCTTGTCGGGTGAGTTCCGACCCGCACGAATGGCATAACGGTGTGAGAAGATGCGACGTACCCGCAACTAGACGAAAAGACCCCATGAAGCTTTACTATAGTTTGATATTGGTATATTACCTCGTTTGTTCAGTGTAGGTGGGAGCCGAAAGGCGCCAATGAGACACCACCCTTGCGCTGTGATATACCTAATCTCCCGACTTGAATCAGCCGGGGGAGACAGTATCTGATGGGTAGTTTAACTGGGGCGGTTGCCTCCCAAAATGTAACGGAGGCGTTTACAAAGGTCAGCTTGGTCCGGATGGAAATCGGACTGGACGTGCAAACGCAGTGGAAGTTAGTGATCCGACCGTACGATATAGGACGGCGGAAGCTCAACGGATAAAAGCTACTCTGGGGATAACAGGCTGATCGCGCCCAAGCGTCCACAGCGACGGCGCGGTTTGGCACCTTAACAAAATCGGGGTGCACCAACAGTGATGTTGTTCCAAAATCTTTTCGTTAATAATTTAATTATAGATAGAGACAAAATAAAATCGGCTTATAACGGAGAACCCGTCACCACGAAAATGGACATTGTCACATCGTGGCCGGCAACCCCGTGGGAAGTCTGCGCTTAATCGGCGCATGACCCTGTAACGACTGACCCGAAAGGGAAGATCCTGAGCGAATCTTGAGCGTAAGCGAAAGAGGAGTCGAAGGATAACACGCCGACTCTTGCTAAGTCAAACTGAGATCATGTCCGCCAGTGGGCGGACTAAAATCCAGAGCAAGATGAAGATATAGTCTGCGCCATATGAAAGTATGGAAAATAGTACGATGTCGGCTCATCGCATCCTGGGGCTGGAGAAGGTCCCAAGGGTTAGGCTGTTCGCCTATTAAAGCGGTACGTGAGCTGGGTTCAGAACGTCGTGAGACAGTTCGGTCTCCTATCTGTTGTGGGCGATGAATGTTGAGAAAGCTCTTCCCTAGTACGAGAGGACCGGGAAGGATAAACCTCTGGTGTGTCGGCTGTCCTGCCAAGGGCACCGCCGAGTAGCTAAGTTTAGCACGGATAAGCGCTGAAAGCATCTAAGCGCGAAGCCGTTTTCAAGATTAACATTCGCTATAGACTCCTTGTAGACTACGAGGTTGATAGGCGCTAGGTAAAAGGCCAGTAATGGTTTAAGCCGAGGCGTACTAATAAGTCGAGCATACTACGGAAGCACAGAGTTGTGCTGATCTATAAAATTAATATTTTTTCAATTCAAACTGAGTACAGAGTCTAGGTGTCATGAGCGAGAGGGTCACACCCGATCCCATCCCGAACTCGGCAGTTAAGCCTCTCAGCGTCGATGATAGCGGCAACGCAAAAGTAGACCGACGCCTGGACCTTGTACTCAGTTTTTTTATTTTAAAAATATCGCTAATGGCGGTGTTTTTTTTGTCTCCTCCTTACGAAGGAGGAGTACCCCGACGTCGCAGTCGGGGGGAGGTGGTTAGCAAATCCCCTCTAGAGAGGGGTGTCGCGTCAGAAGCGACGGGGTGTGTTGGTTTCCCTCCCCTACGAGGGGAGGATTAGGGTGGGGTTTCGTCACCGTCGTCTGTCATTCCTGCGCAGGCAAGAATCCACCCGCCTGCCATCGCTATGCTCTAGCATTAGCGGGCAGGGAAATCGTCCAATTACTCTTACCTCCATGGAGCAAAAACTTCGCGCTAAACAAACACTGCGGAAAATTTAGGACTCGTCATTCGTTTTTGCTCGTGCGAGCCTAAAGAGGCTCTAGACGAGCAAATCCTTCTTCGCTATAGAGCTCCGAAGGAACACTCTTCCTCGCCTCTAAATTTTTACCTTGTGTTTGTGCGCGCGTGAGTGTTGTAATTATTTTTGTTTTATACTTTTGGACTGTCCCCAAATAATTTCAAACTGCTGTTTCATCATCTCTGCCATTTCCGGGCTTTCAATTAAGAATCCGTAATTTTCTTTTTGTGAAGAAATAAAACGCACAGTGTTGGCATAAATTGTATAGCCCAAAGAAAAATCAATATTTTTTGGAGCAATACGAATTTCTCTTTTTAATTCTACATCATTTTTAAAAAAATCATACTTAGTTTTAGCGGTTGCTTGCATCTGTGGCCAAATTACTTTAATTTGAATATTTCTTTCAGCACGCTTTTTGTGGAATTCTTGGTAAAATTCGCTACCCAATAATTTAATAATTTTTTCTACTGGCCAAAGCACATAAGCAGTGGTGTCGCGATAAAGCAACATGTCTTTCATCATGTGTTGTAGTTCTTCTCGTCCTTCAAATAATTGTAAACGCGGTTTGGTGGGGCTGTTTTTTTTGTAGTAAGTATTTTTTAATTCTGCTAAAGTACTTTTAGCCGTTAAAATGTTTTTTTGTTTTTCTTCAATTAATAACTCAATAATTTCTGGCTTTTGTATTGTAAAAATTTTAATATTATTTTTTTGTGACTCAACTATTAAGCCTGTCTTGGTTAGATTTTCTAATAAATCATAAATAGCTGTGCGCTTAACTCCAGCTTTTTGAGCCAGGGTAGTAGCACCAGTTGGCCCACTTTCTAAGGCAACTAAAAATATTTCTTTTTCTAAAGGTTGTAAATTAAACAAGTCCAAAATTTTGTTTATTTGCATATTGTTGTGGTTTTGTCACGACACTGTATACAATACTCTGATTTGAGAGTATTGTCAAGACAGGTTAATTAATTTTTAATTTTTTAAAATATGGCAATTCATATTTTCAAAAAACATTTTAAAAAAATGTTTAATACTAAAATTTTGATTTTAGTGATGGTTGTAAGTTTTTCAGTAGTTGCATTAGCTGGCTGTTCAGTGAATCAAAATGTTGCCGAACCAACATCTGTTTTACCAGTTGTCCAAACAGTCAGAACTGCTTATATGCCAATTACAGCCAATTTATCTCTTTTTGTAGCGTTAGAGCAAGGATTTTTTAAACAAAATGGCCTTAATATTGAAGCTTCTGAGGCCACTACACCCAATGATATTGTGGCTGCTTTAGTGTCTGGTAAAATTGATTTTGCCCCAGTTTTGGCATATACCATTGTTTTTCCATCTGCTATACAATATCCGAATACTTTTAAAATATTTTCTTCCACCGAAGAAACAGAAACTAATTATACTGCCAGCATTATTGCCAAAAAAGATTCCCCTATCAACTCTTATCAAGATTTACGTGGTAAAAAAATTGGGGTTTATGGAGGGTTGGTTCAAGTAAATTTTCTTAAAGCCATACTTACTGGCATGAAAATAAGCCTAGCTGAAGTTGAAATTATTGAAATTAATCCAAAACTTCAAATTCAAGGACTTTTGGCTGGCGAATATGATGCCTTATCAACTACTGAACCAACTTCTAATATTGCCTTGTTTAGTGGTCAAACTAAATTGGTATCTAACAACCCTCGGGTTAAATACATTATGTCGCCATTCCCATCAACGGCAGCAGTACTGGCTACTAAATTTATAAATGAAAATAAAGTTGCGGCTCAGGCCGTGGTAAAATCACTCAATCAGGCAATTGATTTTATAAACAATAACCCGGCCGAAGCTAAAAAGGCCATGTTAAAATATACACCGATTCCAGTAGAATCGGCTGACAAAGTTCTTGCCGATCTAAAATTATTTCATTATGCGAAATTGGGTGAGGAAAATCGTACCCAAGTTCAAAAATTTGCTGACTATCTGTATGATAATAAATTGCTTAAAACTAAAGTAGAGGTTAATTCCTTATTTGGTGATGGATTATTAGAGCTATAAACATGCCAAATCTTGCTATAACAAATCTTACCAAAATTTATAACGCACAAAGTAAAAATCCACAGTTAGTGTTTGATAATTTTTCTTTAGAAATTAAATCTAACATTATTGTGGCAGTAGTTGGAGTAAATGGCTGTGGCAAAACTACCCTGCTTAATTGTTTGGCCGACTTAATACCATTCGAATTGGGACGTATTAAAATTGATGATAAAGATAATCAAAATACTAAGATTGGTTTTGTTTTTCAAAATTATCGTGAGTCATTACTGCCATGGTTAAAAAATATTGATAATGTCGCTTGTACTCTGGAACAATCAACGTTGTCTAAACTTGAAAAGCATGTTTATATTAAAAATTGGGCCGTTGAACGTAATATTGTATTGCCGTGGGGATCTTACCCCTATCAGTGTAGTGGTGGACAACAGCAGTTATTAGCGCTTGTGCGTGAATTTATCAATCAGCCAAAATTACTTTTAATGGATGAACCATTTACAGCGCTTGATTATGAAAAAAGATTGGCTTGGCGGCAACAACTTGAGTTGCTGTGGCAAAAATGTCCTACTACAATAATTTTAGTTTCGCATGATATAGAAGAAGCCATTTATCTTGCTGATGAAGTGATAGTACTTGGGAATCAGCCTACTAAAATTTTTGGACATTATACAATTGATTTGCCTCGTCCTCGTGTGCCGGTTTTGCTTCAGAGCGAAAAGTTTTCTGAATTGTATCGTAAGGTGTCACAATCATTTTTGCAAACTATTCCTGTGCTATGAAATTTAATATTCTTGGTATTTTAATTATATTTTTAGTTTGGGAATTATTATCTTTGTTTGTAAATAGATTATTTTTACCTTCGCCTGTGGCAGTAATAAATAATTTGTTTGCGTTATTAGATACACCAGAATTGTATGGTGATATTTGGGCTACTTTTAAGCGAACTATTGTTGGTTTATCAATGGGTACAATTATTGGGGTGATAATTGGGATTTTGTTAGGTTTTTTCCGTCCGCTCTACAAAACTTTACGTTTGCCTATGGATTTTATTCGTTCTATCCCCACCACAGCATTGTTTCCTCTTTTTATTGTGCTTTTTGGTTTAGGAGATTTAGTTAAAATATTTGTGTCGGCTTGGGCGGCATGTTTAATAGTACTTGTTAATACTCTTTATGGTTTCCAAAATATTTCACAAATACGGCTGCTAGTAGGCAAATTAAAAAAGTTTTCTTTTAGGAAAACAGTTTGTTTGATTATTTTGCCTTCTACACTTTCATATATTGCCGCTGGTATTCGCGTTAGTCTTTCCTTTTCTCTAATTGTTGAGTTGGTGGCGGAAATGTTTTTAGGTTCGCAAAATGGTTTGGGGCATAGAATTTTTGCCGCTTCTAGTGTTTTGGCAATGGAAGAAGTTTATGTAGGAATTTTGTTAATAGGATTTTTGGGGTATGTTTTAAATAGTTTGATGCTGTTCTTAGAACATAAAATAATTCATTGGTCAGGGCAAACATCGTGATTTAAAGTGATTTTTATTAAAACAAAAAAAGAATTAAATTTTTTCGCGCCAAAATCTAATAGTCGCAGACAGTGGCCGCTTCAAAAATCTAATTCTTTTTTTGTTTTAAAATATTTATAAAATATATTATTCCCCACACAACAAACGGCACACTCAACCATTGCCCGGTGGTTAAGCCAAAATAAGTTGGAAATTCTTTAACAAATTCAATTATAAAACGAGAAGAAAAATAGAGTATTAAAAATAAATGAAAGATAAAAAGATTTGGTAGTTTTTCTTTGTCGCGTAAAGTTACACCACGCGACACGTATTTTTTATAACTAAAATATAGAATTATAAATATTATAAGTAACGCCAGTGCTTCGTAGAGCTGTGCAGGGTGGCGTAGGACAGGGTTTAACTCGTAATTGGGGAAATATACACCCCAGGGTAAATTAGTGGCTCTGCCGACAATTTCCGAGTTAAAGAAATTTCCAATCCTAATAAACATTGCCAAAAGTGGGATAGGAATGATAAGGATGTCCAGAATTTTACGCCAATCTAATAACCCCCCCCGCCCCCCTTTTTCAAGGGGGGTAACGTCGTTTTTCCCCCTTAATAAAGGGGGATTAAGGGGGTTGTTGGCTTTTATTTTGATGAATAAAAAAAATGTTAATAACAAACCAATTGTCATACCATGGCTAGAAAGCCCACCATGATTAATCATAATCATTTCTAGCGGATGGGTAAAATAAAAAGTAGGCTCGTAAAATAAAATTTCTCCTAGTCGAGCGCCAATTAGTCCGCCAACTATTAGCCAAGTACATAAATCATAAGCCAAATTTATTGGATATTTTTTTTGTTTAAATAATTTAGCAATAATATAAATTGCTATTCCGACACCGAGAGCCAAAAAAAGACCGTACCAGCGGATGGTGATAAAACTGTATTGGAATAGGATTGGATTAAGATTATTAGTAATCATAGGTTACTGGACATTATTGTATTTTTGTGTTTAAATAGTTCCAAACGACCCAAGTGGGTTTTTTGGGAGGGACGATATGCCATCGGTTTTGGTAGTGCGGGAAGAGGATCTCAAGCGGTGTCCGAAGGCCTTTCGGGATTACGTGAGCGAGTTCTTCGCGAGGTACATGATCTGGGGCGTGCGAGTTCGTTATGCCGCTACCTATTCCTTCGAGCCCAGTGGCGGTTACCGCAAGGGTCACGCACCTTCGCACAGCGTGGAGCTCGCCAGGTTCACCGAGGGGCTGGCTGGTCAGTCTCTAAATAGCTGGATGAACCAGGCGGCGAGACAGGACATCGTTCTCCATATACCTGTCGGTCAACACGCAAGTGGTTCATCGTGGGCCGATGACGACTAATGGAGGTTAGAAGAATGAAGTGTCGTGCACCGCCGAAAGGACATGGTTGGGATGAGAATCGACTTGCCACCATGTTTTTCTCTAAAGTTTTTTAGTGAAAGACATGGAGGTTTTGCAAGTCGATTTTTGTTTACTCTAACAGTAACAACGCCATCATTACTGCCACACCCAAAATAGAAATTACAAGTTGTAAAGCAGATTTTTTAGCATTGGTTTCTTTGTGAAGTTCTGGTACCAAGTCCGAGCCAGCAATATAAATAAAACTGCCGGCGGCAAAAGGAATTAAAAAAGATGTAATATGGGGAATAAATTGGCTAACTAAAATAGCAATTATTGCGCCAAGTATAGCTGTTAAGCCAGTAATAAAATTTAAAAATAAAGCGCGTTTTCTGTTGTAACCGCCATGCAGTAATATACCAAAATCACCGATTTCTTGAGGAATTTCGTGTAGAATTACCGCAAAAGTAGTGGCAAGCCCAAGTGGAATATTTACCAAATAACTGCCGCCAATAATTAAGCCATCAATAAAATTATGTACCGTGTCGCCAATTAAATTCATTTTGGCAAAAGGAGCTACTTGCACGTGGTCGTGATGTTCTTCCAAACATTCGGTAGAATGGGTGTGGTGACAATGATGCCAGTGAATAATTTTTTCCATGACAAAAGACAAGCCAATACCTAGTAAAACGTATAAAGAAACTTGTAAAGTAAATCCAGATTCTTCTACTGCTTCTGGCAAAAGATGAATAAAAGCATCGGCGAGCAAAGCACCAGCCGAAAAACTTACTAAGTAAATTAAAATTTTGCGTAGTTTTTCTTCTTTAATGGAAATTGAAGCTAGCCCAATTAGGGAAATTAAGCTGACGATGGTAACGCTTAAAATTGAATAAATTATTGCGGTCATAAATTTATTTTAATCATTATGGGACAGTGGTCAGAACCAACCACTTGGTCCATAATTGTAGCATCTTTTAAATATTTTTTCAAGAGTTTGCTAATAACAAAATAATCAATCCGCCAGCCAATATTTCGACGACGGGCGCCAAAGCGGTAAGTCCACCAAGTATATTTTATGTCTTTGGGGTGAAGTTCACGAAAAGTATCAATCATTTTATTCTTTAAAAATTTATCAAAACTCGTGCGTTCTTCAATAGTAAAGCCAGCATTTTTTTCATTTTCTTTTGGATTGGCCAGATCAATTTCTGTATGAGCTACGTTAAAATCCCCAGTAAAAATAACAGGTTTTACTTGCCCTGAGCTAGCCGAAGGGGTTTGTTCCAAATTTTTAATATGTTTAAATATTTTATTATTAAATTCAATTTTAAAATCAAGGCGCGATAAATCATGGCGAGTGTTGGGGAAATATGCATTTACAAAATAAAATTTTTCAAATTCAATTGTTTGTACTCGGCCCTCGCTATCGAATTTATCTAGTCCTAAGCCATTAATAACAGCAATATCTTTTTTATTTTCTCGCTGTGGGTTCGCTCCGCTAGGTCCTCGCTTCGAAAATAAAAAAGCTATTGTTGTATCCTTAATCAAGATCGCCGTGCCGGCATAACCTGGTCGTTCGGCCGAATTCCAGAATTCTGTATAGCCCGGAAAATCTAATTTAGCGTCAAAGCGATCCTTCTCGGCAATTTTAACTTCTTGTAAAGCTAAAATATCTGGTTGATATTTTTTTAAGACATCTAAAAAGCCATTACGCAAACAGGCGCGAATACCATTTACATTCCAGCTCATTAAAGTGATCATATTAGCAGATAACAAATAGCAGTTATCATATGACAATGATAAAACAAAAATTTGTTTTTGGCAAATTGTTATCTGCTATCTGCTATCTGCATCATGACAATTGTCCACAGGCACCTACTCTTGCCAAATTGCTTTATTCTTGGTATATTTTTTTTATTAAAATTATAAGTAAATACTATATGGCAAAAGATCGTTACCTGGAAATTAAAGAATCAGTTTTGGATCACATTCAGACTTTGTTTGATGAAATGGAAGAAGAAATGGCTATGAGTCATCAAGAAAAATATGCTTTATTAGAAGATTCTTTTGAGAATGCTACGGATGAGGACGAATTAAAAGTAGCCTTTGAACAATGGTATGCCGAACACAGTGAAGATTTGAATTTGGATTTTAAAGTAGATGAATTGTGGGACAAAGCAGTGGGTGGTGAATTAAGTTATGATAATTTGAAAGATACCGAAGATGAAGAAGAAACCAGTGAAGATTTTTTGGGTTTAAAAGAAGAAGACGAAGATGATGAAAAAAAACACAAAAATGAATATAGTGATGGGAATGATGAGTACTAATAATGTACGAAATACGAAAAGTCCGAAATTACGAAACACAAAATCTGCCAAATTGGTGGGTTTTTTTATGTCTTGAATATTTTTTTTGCCAGTGCTATATTACTTGGCAGTAATAATAATTTTTTATGGAAAATGAAACTTTTAATGCTTTGATTGCCCAGGGTGGAGGGCCAACGGCCGTGATTAATCAAAGCTTGGTAGGGGCTATTTTGGAGTTAAAAAAACAGCCAAGTGTTGGCCGGATTTTTGGTTCGCATTTTGGAGTAAAAGGAATTTTAAAAGAAGACTTTATTGATCTAACAAATTTGGCCGAAGTAGATTTGGAAGCCATTGCCAAAACTCCAGGTTCGGCTTTGGGTTCTACCCGTGACAAACCAGATGCCGAATATTGTGCAAAAATGTTTGAAGTAATGAAAAAAAACCAGATTAAATATTTTTTCTATATTGGTGGTAATGATTCGGCCGATACTTGTAAAATTGTTAATGAAGAAGCCAAAAAAGTTAAATACGAATTACATACTATTCATATTCCCAAAACCATTGATAATGATTTGATGGTGACCGATCATTGTCCAGGTTTTGGTTCAGCAGCTAAATTTGTGGCCCAGGCTTTTATGGGAGTAAATTTAGATAATGCTTCTTTGCCCGGAATTTATTTGGGAATTGTGATGGGTCGGCACGCCGGTTTTCTTACTGCCAGTTCGGTTTTGGCCAAACAAAATTCCGAAGATGGCCCGCATTTAATTTATACTTCCGAACGGCCGTTCAATATTCATTATTTTGTACGTGATGTAAAAGCAGTGTATGAAAAATATGGCCGTTGCGTGGTAGCAATTTCCGAAGGGATTATTGATGAAGAGGGCACACCTATAGCTTCCAAACTTGCCAAACAAGTAGAACATGATGCGCATGGTAATGTACAATTATCTGGTAATGGTATTTTAGGAGATTTATTGGCCGACACCGTAAAAAGTCATACCGGGATTTCACGGGTACGAGTAGACACTTTTGGTTATTTACAACGTTCTTTTGCTGGTTGTGTCAGCGAAGTTGACGCCAAAGAAGCGCGCGAGGTTGGTGTAAAAGCAGTGCAATTTACTTTTTCCGGTGATGTTGATGGTTCAGTAGTAATTAAGCGCGAGGGCGAGTATAATGTGAGTTATGCTTTGGTAGATTTGGCAGAAGTAAATGCTAAAACCAAAAAAATGCCACCAGAATTTTTTGCTTCCGACAATATGGTGAGTCAAAAATTTATTGATTATGTTAAACCATTGGTAGGTGAATTGCCAATTATTAAAAAATTAATTAATTAAAATATTTTTATATGAGTGAATTAAATAATATTGCAAAACAAATGGTTGCCCCAGGCAAGGGTATTTTGGCTGCCGATGAAAGTACCCCAACAATTGGTAAACGCTTCGCCAAAATTGAAGTAGAAAATAATGAAGATAATCGTCGTGGTTATCGTGAATTACTCTTTACTGCACCAAACATGGGTGAATATATTAGTGGAGTAATTATGTATGACGAAACTATCCGTCAACGTGCGAGTGACGGTCATACTTTTGTGACAGTTTTGGAAAAGCAAAACGTATTGAGTGGAATAAAAGTAGATGAAGGAACAGAAAGTTTGGTAGATTCGCCAGAAGAAGTAGTTACCAAGGGTTTGGAAAATTTACCAGCTCGTTTGCCAGAATATGTAAATATGGGAGCTAAATTTTGTAAGTGGCGCGGGGTAATAAAAATTGGCGAAAATTTGCCAACTGCCAATTGTGTACAAATGAATGCTGAGCGTTTGGCCAAGTATGCAAAATTGTGCCAAGAAAATAACTTGGTCCCAATTGTGGAACCAGAAGTTTTAATGGACGGTGGTCATACAATAGAAAAATGTTATGAAGTAACAAAGAATGTTTTAGATGTTACTTTTGTTGAATTAAAAAAAGCTGGAGTAGAATTGGGTGGAATTATTTTAAAACCAAATATGGTTATTTCTGGTTCCACTTGCGAAACTCAAGCTAGCGCCAAAGAAATTGCCGAACTTACCGTAAAATGTTTAAAAGAAACTGTGCCTGCCGAAGTATCAGGAATTGCCTTTTTGTCTGGCGGACAAAGTGAAGAATTGGCAGCCGAAACTTTGAATGAAATAAACAAAATAGCAGTTGATTGTCCTTGGCAATTATCCTTTTCTTATGGTCGGGCTTTACAAGCTTCTACTTTAAAAGCTTGGGCTGGTAAATCGGAAAATATTGTAACTGCACAAGAAACATTTTTAATGCAAGCTAAAAAAACTAGTTTAGCTAGAGATGGCAGGCTTTAATTTTAAATATGTTAATAAAAAAATTTGCCAATCAAAAAGAAATTATTGCTGGAGACAATTGTCTTTTAAGGGAGTTTATTAACGTGGAACATGGTGATAAAGTAGACTGTCGTTATAGTTTGGCTTGGTCCAAGATGCCTGTTACAAAAAAAACCTGGAAGCACACCATGAAAACTTCGGAAGTATATTTTATTTTAAAAGGCAAAGGCAAAATGTATATAAATGATGAAGCAGAAGAGGTTGGTGTATATGATACAGTTTATATTCCACCTAATGCTACTCAATATATAGAAAATATTGGTGAAGAAGATTTAGAATTTATTTGTATTGTTGACCCGGCTTGGAGAAAAGAAGACGAAGTTGTTTTGGAGAGTTAGGCCGTCATCCCCCTCTTGACCTCGAGGGGGTAGGCCTGCCCGACATGCCGTCAAGGCAGGCGGGGGGAGTTTGCCGGAGCTGTTTGTCATTCCTGTCCCGTAACCTGGTACGGGATAAACTCCGGCAGGAATCCAGAAATCGTCTAATAAAATCAAAACTACTTTTCAGTAGTTTTTGTTTTATATTCATTTTACTTTTTGTCACCAAAAAGTAACAAAAAGTGCCGGGGTAAAAAACTCGCGCCTTCAACTAAAGATTAAAGTATTATCTATTCAAGCCCTGGGCGCTCAAACAGTTTTACCCCTGGACCCCAGGTTTTTTCTGTGGTGTGTAAATGTTTGTGCGCGCGTGATTGAGTGTTTCTTTTTCCTCCCCTTTATAAGGGGAGGATTAAGGAGGGGTATTTTACAAACAAAAAATCCCCCAGCTCCACTACGTTGCGCCGGGCAGGCTAGTAAACTTTATTAAAAAGATAGTCTAGCTTGCCAGGCGCAGTGAAACGGAGACTGGGGATTTTTTATTTTCAACTATTTACAAAATAATTTTATAAACACTTGAGTCACCCTTGGTCCTCCAAGGCCAAGGTGCTCCTTCTTGTGAAAGGAAAAGATCGATAAAGAATGTGGGTTTTTTGCCCCGGAGCTGGGGCGGGTGGTGGGGTGGGGTAGCAGTTTAGCGGGGCTCCGGCGTGGTGGGGATGTCGCCACCGCTGAAGAACTTGTTCGGGTCGGCGAGCATCGCCTGGGTCGGTGGCGTTGTGGGGTGAAGTTCGTACTCCACCACGACCTCATTGCCGACGCGTTTCCAGGTGATGTGTCTCTTGTCCAGGACGTGGTTCACGGCGAAGGGGAACTTCGGGTTCATCCACACCATCACCTCGTCGCCCTCCTTGAGCTGCTCGCCCCGTTCGCCCGGCTTGTGGATGTAGACGACTGTCGACATGCTCGGCATGTTCACCACGGCCACCAGGCGTTCCGTGCTCTCGATGGTGCGGGCCTGGAGCTTGATGAAGCACCAGCCCGCGTCTTCCATGCGACGGCGGAGGGACATGTACCAGCTCACCTGGTGGACGTTCGACGGCCACTCCACGAAGTCGTTCTGGAGCGGCAACATCTCGAATTTCGGCGGGAACCGGTAGGGCTCTCCACCCAGCATGGCCCAGCGCAGGGCGCAGGGTATGGTGAGCGGGTAGTTCCTGGACCAGAGGTGCCGTCGGAAGCATTCCTTCTTGCTTCCGTCGCCGTCGGCCAGACCCTTGAGTCCCTGGACGATCAGGGGGATCGTCCGCCAGGTGGGCACGAGGCGGAGCGAGAGCCCCACCTGAAGGCTCTGGGGCAGGTTGAGACGACGGAGAACTTCGATCGTTTGCGAGTTGACGACGCTCTCCAACCGATCCACCGCCCGGATGGCGATCGGCCAGGCATCGTGGTTGCCCAGCGAGGCGCGGATGTGCTCATAGATGATGAGCACCTTCTCGGGCTGTACCGAGGCGATCTCGAGGAGCATGTGCACCAGGTCGGAAAAACCGAATTTGGCCCAGGCCAGCGCGTTTTCCAGGAAGGCGCGCTGGAACTCGCGGCAGCAGGGCTCGTCGCCGAGACACGCCCTTCTGATCGTTTCGTCGTTCGCACCCGCTTCGATCAGCCAGCTGAAGACCTGGTGGATGTCCATCCCTTCTTCGGTCTCGAGCTTGGCCCACATCTCGCGCAGGAGCTCGGGCTGGATGGCCATGTTGGCCTCCTCTCAGCAACCAAGGGCTTCTGTTCCCAGGGTTGCAAAGCAAAAATTGAGCAGTCGGACACCCTTGTGCCAACCGCAGGTTCTTTAACTAAACGTTATTTTCGCAAATAACGAAGTATTATAGCACATTTTAAAGGTTTTGTCAATAGTGGATAAAAATCACAATAATCTAAACTAGAAGCACCACCTAAATGGTAAAATATGGCTTTAACCATAAAGGTGGCACATATGTCAAATGAGTTTACGTTTTACGAACGGCA
>Ga0076113_103_pt1 | contig 86988 bp, 64 predicted proteins | sample RifGroC2_FD_67670 | JGI IMG/M metagenome (GOLD analysis project Ga0076113, IMG submission 67670) | Parcubacteria (Magasanikbacteria) bacterium GW2011_GWC2_37_14
CCGACGGAGCGCTTAAAGGTGAACCGGCCATATATTTCTAAGGGTTAAAAGTGTTACCCTTAGTTTACCAGAGTGTTACCGGTTAAGGTGTACTATACACCCCTTGATTTTTTTAGGCCCTTGTTGTATAATAAAGCCAACTTATTTGGGGGAAGGTTAAATACTCAAGTTAATCAGCATTTCTTATGTTAAAAAATATTATAATTATTGCACAAATGGTTTTGTCCGTACTTTTAATTATTGTTATTTTGTTGCAACAAAAAGGTGCGGGCCTAGGCGCTGCTTTTGGTGGATCTAGTAATGTGTACAGTACTCGCCGCGGGGTAGATAAAATTCTCTTTCAAATTACTATAGTCTTGGTAGTTTTATTTTTTGCTACCGCTATTGCTATTTTATTGGTTTAAATTGTTTTTAAATAATTTATTCCTAATAAAAGCAGTCTTCTCGTTTTTATATTTGTTTTTGTGAAAGAATTTTTGTTAAAGATTAAAAATCGATTGTTTCGTTATCGGTCACAGCCGATTGCGCCACATCATTATGATGTGCGTCTTTTACAACAGGTAAAAGGTCGTTTTTGGCCTCGTTGGCATCAGTTAACCCAAATTAATCGTGTGTTATCTTCTTTTGAAAAAAAACTTTTTAAATTAGCTTTTTTTGTATTATTGATTGGTTTATTTTGGGTTGGCTCTAGTTGGGTAAAAGCCCACCGTATACAAGCCCCTGCCATTGGTGGCACAGTTACCGAAGCGGTGGTGGGTTCTCCACAGTTTATTAATCCTATTTTTGCGATTAGCAATGATGTAGACATGGACATTAGTCGTTTGGTTTTTTCGGGATTAATGCGTTACGACGAAAAAAATAAGTTAGTTCCTAATCTAACTGTTAAATACAATTTAAGTGCCGATAAAAAAGTTTATACTTTTGAATTGCGTCGCGATGTTTTGTGGCACGACAATGAACCTTTTACTAGTAAAGATGTAGTATTTACTTTTGAGGCTATTCAAAATATTTTGGTTGGAAGTCCACTGTATGTAAGTTTTCAGGGAGTAAAAGTAGAAGCCCCAGATGATTATACAGTTGTCTTTACTTTGCCCGAAGCTTATTCTCCTTTTTTAAATTCTTTGGTTGTCGGTATTTTACCAGAGCATGCTTGGTTTAATGTTTTGCCCGAACAAATGCGTTTGGCCCAAACCAATATTCAACCAATCGGTACCGGGCCTTTTATGTTTAAGAAATTTACCAAAGATGAGAGTGGCCGGATTTATAATTATGAATTGGTTCGTTTTGAAAATTTTTATCGCCAGTTAGCATTTTTAGAAGGTTTTAATTTTCAATTTTATTCTGCCTACGATGGCGACAGTGGTGCTATACAAGCAGTGCGTAATCAAAAGGTTGATTCTTTAAGTTTTGTACCAAAGAATTTGCGAGAGCGCATTGAGCGCAAACATATTGTTTTAAAAATTTTGCAATTACCCCAATATACTACTTTGTTTTTTAATCAAACACGTAATGAAGTCTTAAAAGATAAAAATATTAGGCTGGCTTTGGCAGAGTCACTAGACAAAGAAAGAATTTTAAAAGAAGCAATTAATGGTGAAGGCCAAATAATCAATAGCCCGGTTTTACCAGACAGCCCTGGATATAATAGTGAAATTGGCAAAATTAATTATGATATAACTTCGGCCAATGTTCTTTTGGACAAAGAATGGCCCAAGATTACTGCCGAAGAATATAAAGAAATTCGTCGTCAGGAAATTTTGTCTGAATTACAAAAATCCAACACCACGGCAGTCGCTACGAGTACCTCAAATGCTGTTTCTTCTACAGAGCAAATTACTCCGGAATTACAAAAACAAGTAGAAACAACTTTAAATACAGAATTAAACCAGGCACAAACATTTTATCGTAAAAATAAAGATGGTAAAATTTTGGAAATAAATTTAGTTACTGTGGGTACCGAAGAATACAAACAAGCAGCAGGTATGATAGCTGGTTTTTGGCAAGAAGTTGGTGTAAAAACCAAAGTTGATTTTGTGGCTAGCCGGGATTTTTCTAAAGAAGTTCTACGTAATCGTGATTATGATGTTTTGCTTTATGGAGAAATAATTGGCAGTGATCCAGATCAATATCCTTTTTGGCATTCTAGCCAAGCAAATTTTCCTGGGCTTAATTTGGCTGGTTATGTAAATAGGAATGCTGATGCTACATTACAAAAAATTAGAGTTACTACCGATGAAAAAGAAAAAGCCGAATTATACAAAAGTTTTCAAGAGCTTTTAACTTCCGAATTACCGGCAATATTCTTGTACATGCCAACTTATACCTATGCTTTGTCCGACACCATTTTGGGTGTAGATGTAACCAAGATTTCTCATCCAGCAGATCGTTTTGCAGATGTGGTTACTTGGTATATGAAAACTTCGGGTAAATGGAATTTTCAATAAAGTTTCTTTGTTAGGCCGCGATGCCTGCCTGCCGGTAGGCAGGGCGGAATTGGCCCGCCTACGCTAAAGCTTCGGCGGGTAAATAGACACATCAAGCCGATGTGGTGAAATTGGCAAACACATACGCTTCAGGTGCGTACGCCGTAAGGTTTGTGGGTTCAAGTCCCACCATCGGCACAATCTTGTTTGTCATCCTGAACTAGTTTCAGGATCCCCTGGGATGCTGAAATGGTACTTGTCCTGAATTTATTTCAGGATTCAGCATGACATATAAATTGAGGTTAATACTTAATTAATTAAATTATAATTTTATTTATGATAAATAATACTAATTTTGGTGCAAAAAATAAACCGCGCCAGCATCGTCAATATGGCGGTCAAAAAACCAACACGCCTAAGGCGCAAGGTTTGGGTTTTTTTAATCAATTTCATGGTCAAAACAAGACCGAGAAAAAAGATGTTTTAAAAATTATTCCCTTGGGTGGTTGTGAAGAAGTAGGGCGCAATATGACATTGTTTGAATATGATAACGACATTATTATTTTGGACATGGGCTTACAATTTCCCGAAGAAGACATGCCAGGTATTGATTTTATTATCCCCAATACCAAATATTTGGTGGGTAAGGAAAAAAATATTCGTGGGGTAATTTTTTCTCATGGTCATTTGGATCATATTGGCGCCGCGCCAATCCTCTTAGAAAAATTAAGCAATCCTACAGTTATTGGTCGTCCACTTACTTTGGCTTTAATTAAACACAAGCTAGAAGATTATCACAAAAACAGTTCCAAAACTTTAAAAGCTATTACCATAAAAAGTATTCGCGATACGATTAATTTAGGAAAATTTGGCATTAAATTTTTTCAAGTGGAACATTCAATCATGGATGCGGTGGGGGTAATTATTGAAACTCCTGCTGGCACAGTAATTCACCCAGGTGATTGGACTATGGAACGTGACAAAGCTGGTCGCCCAACTTTGGATTACACTCATTTGCGTAATTTGCGCCAACCAACAACTTTAATGCTTGAGAGTTTGGGTTCTTTAAATGAAAAACGCACTGGCACCATGGAGGAAATGTACAAAAATATTCAAAATATTTTGGCCAATGCTCCTGGACGAGTAATTATTGGTACTTTTTCTTCTCAAGTAGAACGGATTAAATGGGTGTTGGAAGCTGCAGAAAAAATTGGTAAAAAAGTAGCCCTAGATGGCTATTCCATGAAAATGAATATTGAAATTGCCAAAGAGCTTGGTTATATAAAAATTAGCAAAGGTTTATTGATTGATATTAAAAAAGTAGATGATTATCCAGACAAAGAAATCGTGGTAATTTGTACTGGAGCCCAAGGTGAAGAAAATGCCGTGCTCTCGCGGATTGTAAGTGGTGAACATCGTCAAGTGCGTTTGCGTAAAAATGACACAGTAATTTTTTCCTCTTCAATTATTCCTGGTAATGAACGTAGTATCCAACGGTTAAAAGATAATATTTATCGTCAATGCGACAATGTAATTCATGGTGAAATTATGGACGTGCATGTTTCGGGTCATGCCACACGCGACGACATTGTAGAAGTTTTAAAACAAGTTAAACCAACTTATTTTATTCCGGTTTATGCTAACCATTACTTCTTAAAAGAAGCTAGCAATTTGGCTATTAAAAATGGTTTTGCTAAAGACAAAATTTTTGTGCCTGATAATGGTTCGGTAATAGAAATTAATCAATTTGGTGCCCGCGTTTTGGAACAAAAAGTACCAAGTGATTATGTGTTTGTGGATGGTTTGGGTGTAACCGATAGCCAAAATGTGGTGCTTCGTGATCGCCAGGTTTTGGCCGAAGATGGCATGGTAGTAATTATTGCGACGATTGATTCACACACGGGAAAATTAATTCAAAATCCCGATATTATTTCCCGCGGTTTTGTTTTCTTAAAAGACAACAAAGAATTAATCGAAGACTTGCGTCACAAAGTAAAAAAGATGGTGGTAGAATCCGATCCATTAAATTGGGCCGATACCAATCAAATCAAAAATAATCTTCGCGACAAAGTTGGTCAATTTTTATTTAGTAAAACCGAAAAACGACCAATGGTGTTGCCTGTGGTGATTGAAGTGTAGAGACGCAAAATTTTGCGTCTCTACGGCGGTGAACGAAAATAAAAAAACACCCCATAATTATGGAGTGTTTTTATTTTTCAGCAAGTCCATCCCGTTAAGTGACATAGAATATATATCAACTAACGGGACTGGGTGGACTTGCGTACACCCAATCTCCGTTGGGGGAGAAGGGATGTGCGAAAGGTTAGATTAGAGGATAGAAAGGACGGAGGGAGAACTAGCCGGCCGTGGGCGCGCTTTCGACGGGCTGGTCGCCGGTGCCGGACGCGTCGGGCGCGTCGCCCTTGTCGTCGGCGGACGCGTCGGGCGCGGGGGCCTGGGTCACGATGGCTTCGGGCGCGTCGCTCGGGCCGTCGTTGTTGGGTGCGGCCATGGGGGCCGGGGTCGGAACGGCGGTCATCTTGTACGGCACCTGGGTGAGGAGCTGGAACGTACGCATGTACTCCCGCTCGTTGTTGAAGCCACCGGCCGCACGGATCTCGTCCAGGATCTTCGCGCCGCCGTTCAGGTCGGAGAACGTGGTCGCGGGGACCTGTTCACCGCTCGTGGCGTGCCAGCAGAAGGCGATCGGCTGGCCCGGATCCACGGCCACGGGGATGACCTCGAGGCGCATCTTGGCTTTCGGCGCCAGGGTCAAGACCACGGCCTGGAAGTCGTTGAGACGAATTCCCTGCAGGGCCGTGCGCGCGTCGACCTTGGCGGATCGACAATTGTCCATTCTGTGGGCGAGCGGACAGGACACGCTGATGGCGCCTTCGAACGCGGAGATGACCGTGTTGAGACGGCGCCGGAGCTCGGCCGGCAGGAGCGAGTACTGGCGCTGGTTGTCGACCTCGTCGAGCGCGAAGCCGTTCTCGTAGGCCTGGGCCATGAGCCGGCAGGCTTCTTCGGCCGTGCACAGGCCCTTCATGACCGCGTCGTTCAGGCCACCGAAGACCTCGTCCAGGGTGTTCAGCACCCCGGAGATGGCGGTCCCGCCATGCTTGGCGAAGCGCGCGAACGTCAGGGGCCAGGCCGTGCCCTTGGGCAGGTGGAGCGTGACGTCGTCGGCGAAGACCTCACCTTCGTACTGTCGGCCGTGGCCCACGATCCACATGTAGAGCTCGGTCTGGTCGTAGGGGAGGCCGGCCGCCTCCAGGAGCTTGACCGCCGTCCGGTAGTTCCCCGGCTTGGGGAAGGAGCCTTCGATCCGGAGGCGGTCGAGGATCGCCAGACCGTCCACGAACGTGGAGAACCACTCGCCCTCGTCCAGGTCGAGCTGTTGTCCGGGCGCGTCGGCGAAGCGGAGCTCGGGCACGCCCGCGTGTGCGAGGAGCATGTTCCTGGTCGCTCTCTTCAGGCGTAGCAATTGGCTTTTCGCCATCGGTCCCTCCCTGGTTAGTATCTATACCTTGCGGTATACCCCTCCCGATACTACCAAATTTGGTGTGATAAGGGGGAGGCGCTAACCAAATAATTAGTTAGCCGCTCCCCCTTACGAATAAAAAGAACCACAAGATAGCGTCCAAAACTGGACTTGTCATTTTAACAAAGAGAGAGAGAGTTGTCAAGGGGACAAAAAAATTCCGATATTACATCGGAATTTTTTATTATTCGTCTCAAGACCACTACAAAAATCAATTATTTAATTTCTATAGTGGTTCGGTCTTGAGACGTGCTGAGGGATCAGCAGTTTTATTATGTCATGATGACAATGCCGAACCCTGTGAAAAGGGCGGAGGGGTTAGCCGAGCTTGCTCTCAGATTCGTTGCGGCGGACGGACCGGGGCAGGCGGTCGAGCAGGGCCAGCATCGCGAAGGCCTGAAGGTTGGGGAGCCAGAGGCTACCCTCGACCGCGGCATCCGTGAGCGAGCCGTCGTTGATCCAGTTCACGATCACCTGCGGGTTTTCGGTCTGCATCACGAAGTTGGTGTGGTCGGGCATGGGGTAGCACACCTCGAGCTCACCACCTTTCTTGATCTTGAGACCGAAGGAACCTCCGTTGGTCTGGATGCCAATGGTGCACTCGTGGTCACCGATGTCCTTCTTGGCCCTGGAGCTCTTGGCGACCATCTCAGCCAGCCACACCAGTCGGTGCCAGGCCTCGTCGTATGCCTCGTGCATGCCCTGGTTGAGCTTGATCTCCGGCGGTTGGGGATCCGTGAAGTCCAGGTCCGAAGCCAGCAGCATGGGCTTGTTCAGGAGATCTGCGGATACCTCGGACTTGGGCACCCAGAACACGTCCGTGATGCGGCCTTCACGGTTGTCCTCGAACACCAATACCAGGGGGATGCCCTTGATGAAGATGCCGGGTCGGGGCAAACCCGTGGTGGTGCGCAGCTGCGCCGGCATGAACGAGGCCTTCTTGGCTTCCACGGCCACGTCCACGTAGCCTCGGCAATAGGGCGTTTTGCCGTACTTGTGGGCCGGCGGGAAGATGGTGATGGGAGCGGTGGACGCCAGGATGCCACGATGGGGCAGTTCCAAGGTCGCCATCTGCTCGAATTCGCAGTCCGGGCAGTTGAAGGTCGTGGACGGCACCAACACCATGCCACACTTGGGGCAGAGGGCGCCGATGAGCTTGCCGTTGAGGAGGGCTTGGAAGAAGGGCGAGAGCTCGCCGTAGGTCTGGTAGTAGAGCGTGACCATGCTGGAGGAGAACTCCAGGCAGGGCACGTTGTCCAGGCCGATCACCGGCCGTACGATGCGTTCCAGGTTGAAGCCGTCAGGGATGACCATCAGAGGTGCCTTCATGCTGCCACCTCCTCACCCAGTTCCAGGACCACAGCTCCACCGTAGGCTGCGTTGATCGCACCCGTACCGTGCACCACGGCCAGCGGGATCTGCCGCCGGCGCAGTTCGCGCACCGCGCTCCAGGTGGAGAACATGTTGCTACCGCCGACGAAGTGGCCGCCGAAGATGAGCCCGCCGGAGGGATTGACGAGTACCTGGCCCTTCTCGGGCCTGCCCTCGTCGCCGAGCTGGCGGATGTCGGCCATCACACCTTCTTCGATGAGGTTGGCGGTGTGGCCCATGGGGACAAAGCTCATCTCGCCCATGGTGATCATCAGCTGGGCCACGAAGGCGTCGTGGATTTCGGCGACGCCGATGTCCTGGGGCCGTACTCCGGCCATGGCATAGGCCCGTTCGGCCGCCAGACGGTCGCTCTGGATGCCCGGCAGGTTCATCAGGTTGTCGCTGCCCCGACCTACGGCGTAGGACTCGTTGGACGCACCCACGCCCTTGATCCACACGGGCTGTTGTCCGGTACGCTTGCAGATCTCGATGGCCCTCTCCTCGCTGGCGAAGATGAGAGCGCCGGCGCCTTCGGTGTACATGCAGGTTTCCAGCAGGCGCAGGAGCGGAGCGATGATCCAGCGGGACTTCTTGACCTGCTCGGCCGTGACGACCTCGTTGCGCCGTTGGCCGAAGGGGTTGCGGTTGCCCTGGCGGCAGAGCATCTCGATCATCTGCGCACGCACGTCGATCTTGCTGATGTCGTTCGGGTACTCGTCGTTGTAGGCCAGGCACTTGAGCATGTAGGAGTCCGCCGCCGTCGCCCCGAGGGGGTACTCGAAGAACGGATCCCAGCTCTTGGCGATGGTGTCGACCACCATGGGCGTGGCCGTGCCACTTTGTGGGTCGTGGCAGTCGGTGGCCTTCTCGCCACCCACGCACACCACGATGTCCGATGCGCCACACGCCACTTCCATCCAGGCCGCGCGCATGGCGTAGAAGCCGGTAGCGCCACCGTTGGTGACGCGCACGCCGGGCTTCATGCCCATGCCGATCAGGCCGGTCAGGGCCGACTCGGGAATGGCCATGTGCTCGAACATGTCGTTGTAGATCCCGTACACCACGGAGTCCACTTCCTTGGTGGTCATGCAGGCGTCCTTGAGGGCTCCTTGCACAGCCATCCGGAAGAGCTTCCAGTAGGTGGCCTCCACCCACCGGGAGCGGCATTCCGTGATTGCCGCTCCTACGATCGCGACTCGTCGCATCCGAACCTCCCATTTTGGGCAATAAGTTTTTCGCACTTGTCTGTTTTGCTTTGCCCTTGAGCAAACAGACAGTTGTAACGAACAGAATCTATTCCCTTTTTGTTGGCCTCCCTCCAACCCAGGGGAATATGTTAAGAAACCGGTTTTTCAAGCCGGACTTATTTTGTTTATAGCAGTTTTTAAAAATTTTGTCAATGACTTTGTTTGTGTTTGTTGCTTAGTAAGTAAGTTGTCCACATCTCCATTTGACACCTTTAAATAAATAGTGTACTATTGTACTAGTACAGTAGTACATAAATAATATGACTGAAAAAATCAATTATAAATACCAGGCCGATTTGGTCCATAACTTGGCCGAAATTCAAAGCGACAAAAATATGCGTCGTTTTTTGGAAGTTATTTTAACCGACGACGAATTTGCCGAATTAAGTAAACGTTTACAAATTTTAAAAAGATTATTAAAAAATAATTCGCAACGAGAAATTGCCAAAGATTTGAAAGTGGCCATTGCCACGGTTAGTCGGGGAGCGAATGAGTTGAAAAAAGGAAAAGAAAAAGTAGAGAAGATGATAAAACAATAATCAATTTTCAATAATCAATTTACAATAAATTTACAATTTACAATTTACAATTGAAAATTAAGTATATGTCAATTAATAGAATAAACTTAGTAAATAACTGGTGGGCCTGCTTCTGGCGATGAGCAGTCATTTTGTTTACCCTGAGTTTATTGAAGGGTTTACACTTTAAACACTGCTCAATTAGGGCAGTTTTTATTTTTAATCATATGAACAACTACAAAATAAATCTTCCAGAATCAGAAATACCAAAAAATTATCTAAACATCATGTACTATCTGCAAAAGTATTTGGGCAAACTTCCCGAACCACCATTAAATCCTGCGACTATGCAACCAGCAGGGCCAGATGATTTGGTGCCAATATTCCCTATGGGTTTAATTCAACAAGAAGTATGCTTGGATGAATTTGTGCCCGTGCCCGAAGAAGTTTATGAAATATACAAACAATATCGGCCTTCGCCACTTTATCGTGCTTATCGGCTAGAAAAGTTTTTGGGCACTCCAGCCAAAATTTATTATAAATACGAAGGTGACAATGCTACCGGTAGTCACAAATTAAATACGGCTCTTACGCAAGCTTATTACAATAAACAAGAAGGCGTAAAAAAAATTTATACCGAGACTGGGGCCGGGCAGTGGGGCTCGGCCTTAAGTATTGCTTGCCAGCATTTTGGTTTGGAATGTGGAGTGTTTATGGTCAAAACTTCTTATGAAAGCAAACCTTATCGCAAAGTAATTATGAAAATGTTTGGTGCCGAAGTTGACCCTAGCCCCTCAACCAAAACCGACTTTGGTAAAAAAGTTTTGGCAGAACATCCAGATTCTCCAGGAAGTTTGGGAATTGCGATTTCCGAAGCTTTGGAATGTGTGGTTAAGTCTGGTGGCACAGCCAAATATGCTTTGGGTAGTGTGTTAAATCATGTCTTGCTTCACCAAACTATTATTGGGCAAGAAGCACAAAAACAAATGAGTATTGCTGGTGATTATCCGGATATAATTATTGGTTGTTGTGGGGGTGGTAGTAATTTTGCGGGAATTGTTTTTCCTTTTTTGGCCGATAAACTTGCAGGTAAAATTAAAAATTTAGAACTTATTGGTGTAGAGCCTGATTCTTGCCCAACTTTAACTAAAGGTGAATACAAATATGATTTTGGTGACACGGCACAAATGACGCCACTACTTAAAATGTATACTTTGGGATCTGATTTTATTCCTAATCCAATTCATGCTGGTGGACTTCGCTATCATGGTATGGCACCATTAATTTCCTTTATTCATCATGAAGGTTTAATGACTGCTCGATCTTATAAACAAGAAGAAATTTTTCAAGCTGGCGTGGATTTTGCTAAGGCGGAAGGAATAATTCCCGCACCCGAATCTACCCATGCCATTAAAGCGGCCATTGATGAGGCTTTAAAATGCAAAGCTAGTGGTGAAAGTAAAACTATATTATTTAATTTGTCTGGCCACGGTTTTCTGGATTTAAAAGGGTATGAGGATTTTTTGAGTGGAAAGTTGTAATCCTCCCCCTCGTAGCCTGCCTGCCGGTAGGCAGGGGGGAGTCCTCCGACGTCGCAGTCGGAGGGAGAGGGTTCATATTAGTACAACGAACCCCACCACCCCGATGCGAATCGGGGTACCTCCCCTACGAGGGGAGGGTTTCCTCTCAACCTCACCAAAATTATTAGTGAAATAGTCAAGGAGGGGACTGCTAGTGCAGATAGATCTCTGTCCCCTTGTTTCCCTCCTTGAAAGAACGTGACCGGGCTGGTTAGCCCCATGGGTGTTGAACACCTGGTCGTGGCTTCTTCACTTTGCGACGATGATTCATGGCTCCCTCCCGTGTCTGTTGGTTGGTGCTGTTTCTCGCTTTTTGAGCGATAAAAAAACCGTCCTATTGCTAGGACGGCTTGTTTTTAACTCAAAAAAAGTCCTAGCAGGCAAGACGGTTAAAGAAAAAGAAAAATGAATTTTGGACAGTGTATTTCATATCGTTATATTTATCTTATCTCAACCTTTAAAAACAGTCAAATTTATTAACTTGTTATTTGTGGATAAATCGGGTAAAATAAAAATATTAATATTCTAATTTGTCATTCCTGCGAAAGCAGGAATCCAGGTAGGGATTTCTGGATCCCTGCTTTCGCAGGGATGACATTTGTTTATATGAAAAAACAGATTATTGTCTCTGGTGCTCAACCAACAGGTAATTTACATCTTGGTAATTATTTAGGGGCAGTAAAAAATTGGGTAGAGTTACAAAATTCTGGTAAATACGAAATGTATATTTTTATTGCCGATCTTCATTCATTAACTGGCAATCAGGCTCCAGAAAAAAGACGCCAGCAAATTATGCACACTGCAGCCGAACTTTTGGCCACGGGCATTGATCCCAAGAAAACAACACTTTTTATTCAATCCGATGTTACCGAGCATACCGATCTTGCTTGGATTTTTAATTGTGTAACGCCAGTTTCCGAACTGTACCGCATGACACAATTTAAAGATAAATCAGAACGTCAAGAAAAAAATATTAATACTGGCTTGCTAACTTATCCAGTTTTACAAGCAGCCGATATTTTACTTTATCATGGAAATACTGTGCCAGTAGGGCAAGATCAAGTCCAACATGTAGAACTTACTCGTGATGTAGCCAAATGGTTTAATAATAAATTTTCTACAGATTTTTTTGAAGAACCAAAAGCCTTACTAACCGATGTGCCAAAAGTAATGAGTTTACTTGAACCGAGTAAAAAAATGAGTAAGAGTTTGGGTGAGGGGCATGTAATTGAATTAAGTGATGAACCAGAAGTAATTTTAAAAAAATTAAAACGGGCGGTGACTGCTACCGAAGGTGGAGATGGGGCACCTGGGGTTAAAAATTTGCTATTGTTGTTACAGCATTTCGCAGATAAAAAAATTTACAATGATTTTGTGAAAGCCGAAAAAGATGGCACCATCCGTTATGGAGATTTAAAAAATGTTTTAGCCGAAAGTATTAGTAATTATTTTGCTGACTTTAGAAAACGCCGAGCAAAATTATTAAATGACGGTTTTGATGAACTTGCCGAAATATTAATTACTGGCGCGGAAAAAGCTCGGCCCGTGGCCAAAGAGACTATGGAAAAGGTGAGGGAGTTGGTGGGAATTAGATAATTTTCAATAATCAATTTACAATTTTCAGTGAATTTTCAATTATCAATGTTTTTGAAAATTGTAAAAATGAATATTTATTGTAAATTGAGAATTGTAAATTGTAAATTAATTTTATGTTTCGTCGTTTTTTACTATATTTATTATTACTTGCTAACTTAGTAATAATCTTTTATTTTTGGTCTCTTAATTCTGGCGCTATGCTTTTGGACGGGGGAACGCAAATGTATCTTTCCTTGGGACGAATAACCGGTTTACTTGCCGTGTTTTTTATTTTACTGCAATTAATTTTGATTGGCCGAGTAAAATGGGTGGAACAAGTTTTTGGGCTAGATAAACTTTCTTTATTTCATCATTGGGTGGGGGTGTTTATTCCGGTCTTGGTTTTGGCTCATCCAATATTTTTGGTTTTTGGCTACCAAGGAAATAACAGTTTTTTTGCGCAAACTTGGCAATTTATTACCCAGTGGGAATTATTGCCAGCCTATGGTGCGACGTTATTGTTTGTATTAGTTACCGCCACTTCCATTTATATTGTTTTTAGTAAAAAATTAAAATATGAATGGTGGTTTTTGATTCACTTATCGGTTTATGTGGCAATATTGTGGGCTTTTGAACATCAGTTAGAAATTGGCGGTGATTTTTTTGGCGCTCCACTATTTGTTGCGTATTGGTGGTTAATTTATTTTTTTGCTTTTGGTAATTTAATTTTATTTAGATTTTTAAGACCTTTGTTTTATTTTTATCAGCATCAATTTAAAGTAGACAAAGTAGTAGAAGAATGCCCAGGCGTGTGGTCAATATATTTTACTGGTAAAAATTTGAATAAATTTATATTTCAACCTGGTCAATTTGCCATTTGGCGATTTTTGGATAGAAAAAATTGCTGGCAAGCGCACCCTTTTTCTTTTTCGGCCGTACCCAATGGTAGTTATTTGCGTATTACTTATAAAAATTTAGGTGATTATACTGCTGAATTAAAAAATGTTAAACCCGGTACATTTGTTTTGCTGGATGGCCCTAGTGGAATTTTTACGGCCAAGCGCACAAAAAATAACAAAATACTTTTAATTGCTGGTGGGGTTGGAATTTCGTCGATCAGATGTTTGTTAGAAGATTTGCAAAATCAAAATCGCGACGTGGTTTTGCTTTTTGGCAGTCGCAAACAAGGTGAAATTATTTTTGAAAAAGAATTAGTGGGTCTAAGTAATACTAGTACTAGTGTTTGCAGTATTTTGAGTGATGATAATAATTGGGTAGGGGAGAAAGGGAGAATTGATGAAGAAAAAATTAAGCGCTTAGTGCCTGATTATTTAATTCGTGATATTTATGTTTGTGGTCCACCTATGATGATGAAGGGTGTGGTACAAACTTTGTTTAAAATGGGTGTTAAAAAATCTAAGATTTATTTTGAAAAGTTTTCTTTGGGGTCGTAAATCGTTCAATTACTCTTACTTCCACTTTTTCAAAAAAGTGGAGCAAAAACTTCGCGCTAAACAAACACTACGGAAAATTTAGGTCTCGTCATTCATTTCCGCCTTCGCTCTCGCTACGGCGTAGCACTCTTCCTCGCCTCTAAATTTTTACCTTGTGTTTGTGCGCGCGTGAACGAGTGAGTGAACGTTGTCGTTGTCCCCTCCTGGAGTTTATCCCGTACCAGGTTACGGGGAAGGAGGGGTGGCCCGCAGGCCGGGGTGGTTTTTAGCAAAACAAAAAACCAACTAAATAACAAAGTAGTATATCACAAAAAAGACCTTTTGTCAAGGCCTTTATACACAGGTCGTGTTAATTTTTCCTAATTTTAGCCCAGCCTCATCGGCAGGCAGGCTAATTTTTCTTTATAAAAAAAGTTTTCTTTAGGTAGTTAATAATAAACCCGAGCAAAATAAACAAAATCAAATAAACCATTACTACCACGCCAGCGGGCAAGTATTTAAAAAATATGTCGTAACGATACATTAACGGCCAATGCAGTAAATAAGCTTCAAAAGAAAAAATTCCCAACCAAATTAAAAACTTGCTTTCAATTGGTTTTAAAATAAAAATAAAAGTAGTAATTAACAGAGCCAAAAGACTAAATAATTGTTCAACAATTTTTTCTCTTCCCACTCCAGAATTTGTAAATAAATAGAGCCAAACTAATGACATAAGGCCTAGGGCAGAAGATCTAAGAATTATTGATAATAGTTTTTTATTGTCTAATTTATTTTTTAAATTTATTAATGGCTGAAAGTTTTTTATTCTATTAAATAGTGAAGCAAATAAAATTCCTAGTGGAAAAGCCAAATAATGTAAGGTCCACAAACCGCGTACCCCCGCATCAATATCAAGATTCATTTTTATTAAATATGCCCCAATAATGCCTAAAAAAATTGCTGTTAATTCGGGGATTTTTTTTATAAAGATGATTGGAAAAATTAAGTAATAAAAAATAAGCGGGGTAATAAACCAAAGAGGGGAATTAACATCCAAATATAAATGAGCGCGAGGAAAGAATCCCAAAAAGGCTTGAATTATCGTGGTGCCAGAATAATTAATTCCCAAAATAAATTTATCAGCCAAGAAAAAAATAATCAAGAAAATCCACAGAGGAATTAAAACTTTACTAAGTCGGCGCCAATAAAATTGTGGAATAGTTAAATCTTTTTTTCTTGCCGCGTGGTCAGTGCCAGTTGATTTTACGCGGAGAGCCGACAAAGTAAGGCCATAAGCCGAAAGAAAAAAGAATAAATCCACACCTACGCCAGCCCAAGTAGAAAGCGGGTAAAGAAATTTATTATTTGTTACCAAGCCATAACCAATGTGCGCCAAAATAATTGCCAAAATTGCCAAGCCTTTCAGTTCGGTAGTAGAATCCACAGCCATTGGCGTGGGGTCTTTTCTTTTTCTACAAGTCGAAACAATTGCTAGCCCGAGCAGGATAAAAAAAATCAGGTTTTGAGTTTGGAAATTAGAGAGGTTTACTAACATTGTATAGATAAGTATAAATTGAATTAGCTATTTGTTCGTATCCTTGACTATTGGGATGAAAATTGTCGGCAGAATACCAGGTAGTGTCTTTAAAAAACGATTTGGAAGTTGCTAAAAATGTATCAAGTGAATTTGTTTCTGAATTTCTTAAAACATTGTTAATGGCTTCATTGTATTTTTCTGTTTGGTAATAAAAGTAGTATTGCCAAGGCCAAAGAAAAGATTTTTTACTTCCTAAATAAGGAAGATCAACTATATAAATATTTTTTTCTTCAATTTTTAAATTATTAATTATTTGTTTTAAATTATTTTCTAGTTTTATTTTGTCAACAAAATTATGCAGGTCATTGATGCCAATAAAAATAATTACTTTGTCGGGAGTAAAGTTGTTAGCCAAAGCAATTTGATTGTTTAAAACATCGACGCTAGTGGCTCCAGGAACACCTAAATTTAAAACTTCTACTTGTTTTTTTTGTTCGTTAGCAATTTTTTGGGCCAATTGGTAAGGGTAGGTGTCTTCTTGCCATTTTACGCCTACTCCAGCTGTTAAACTATCACCCAAGAAAGCAATTTTAATTTTTTCGCAAGAAAAATTGTTTTTTACTTGCTGCGGAGTTATCCCGCTACGCTCTCCGCAAGCATCCTCGCTTCGTAAAAAATAATTTTTCTGGCTTGGTGATGAGGGTAAATTAGCTTTGCTAATCGTATTATAAATATGCGCGTAAGTGCGATTTAAATAAACTGCCAAAGCCAAAATTATAATTAGTGTTGCTAGAAATATTTTTTTCATATTTACTTGTTATTTTAGTTAAAGTATATTAGAATTTATTGGGTTGGTCAATGTAACCATTGCTATGGAGGGTGTACAATGCCGAACATGTCCCCGGGTCAAGAGGCCTTTTCGGTGCTGGTGCTTAGGCTAGCGGCCCTGGAGGTTCTTTCGCTGCCAACGAAGGTTGTAAGCATCGTGCCGGCGCTTATCGGCGAGGAAGAAGAACGTCAGTTGCCGCTCGACAGCCCAAAGAGGTGGTGCAAAGTGTGGCTGGCCGAGCTCGACTGGCGCGGAGTTGTCAACCAGAGCAGCGAGGTTTCCTGCCCCTATGACGAGGTCACTAGACGGATCGTACATTTGGGGCTTGGACTCGAACCGGTCTGCTTACTGCGCTACTCGGTGGGGCCCAACCACTTCGGCTGGGTGGTGGTCGACCCTTCCACGCTTCAACCTCTTCCCCATTGCGGAAGAGAACAGCATCAGACCTACCAGGGTTGCGTCTAGCGCCCTGATCGTCCTTTATTGCTTTCAAAGCAAACCAGTGCGCCGGACACTTTCCAATTCCGGCATCTTGGTTTGTTGATAATTAATTGTTAACAAATTAAGGTGTGTACGTGTGTATAAAATTATTTGACGAATTATAATTTAATTGTTATTATATATTTGTTATGAAATTATATCGCTTGAACAATAATAACAATAATAATAAAGCCAAGAGACGGGCCTAGTTTGCGCATACTAAAAATCATTGCTAACTAACCCGCCTCACTGGCGGGTTTATCTTTTGTATTTATTATATTCCCCTGTAGTTTCAGCCCAAGGCTGACCAGCCTATGGCTGGCAATTGTTAGTCAAATATTCCGAGGTAGTTGAGCTGGTACAACACCGCGCTGTTAACGCGGATACCGCTGGTTCGAGTCCAGCCCTCGGAGCCATTAATTCTTAATTTTATATTCCATATGAATATAGAACAAATTAGGGAGGAGATAATTAAACACAAGGTGAAGTTTATTCACCTGCAATTTTCGGATTTGTTAGGAATTTTAAAAGCCGTGACAATTCCGGTCAATCAATTTGGTGAAACAATTAAATTTGGCAAGTGGTTTGATGGTTCCTCAATTGAAGGTTTTGCGCGAATTTCGGAATCCGACATGTTTTTAAAACCAGATTTAGAAACTTTTGCCGTAATTCCTTGGACCAAGGGTAATCATTATCCCGAAGCGCGAGTAATTTGTGATGTCTTTATGCCAAATGGTGAACCATTTACTGGTGATCCACGTTATATTTTAAAAAAACAAATCGCCAGAGCAAAAAAATTGGGTTTTGATTATTATGTAGCTCCAGAATTGGAATTCTTTTTAATGAAGCGTGATGAAAATGGCGTAATTCAACCTTTGCCACACGATCAGGCTGGTTATTTTGATCAAACGATTGATGGCGCCACCACGGTACGCCATGCTATGGGTACAGCTTTGGCTGGTTTTGGTATGGAAGTAGAAGCCCTGCATCACGAAGTCGCCAATGGTCAGCATGAAATAAATTTTAAATATTCTGATGCGTTACGCGCTGCTGATAACACTATTACTTTTAAATATGCTTTAAAAATGGTGGCGCAAAAAATGGGCTTGCATGCTACCTTTATGGCTAAACCATTTTTTGGTGTTAATGGTTCAGGGATGCATACCAATCAAAGTTTGTTTCAAAATGGTGAAAATGCTTTTTATTCGGCCGAGAAAAAATATCACTTATCGGATTTTGCTTTGCAGTTTATTGCCGGGCAATTAGCACATATCAAAGCCATGAACGCGATCATTAATCCCACGGTAAATTCCTACAAACGTTTGGTAGTGGGTTACGAAGCACCAGTATATATTTCTTGGGGTCAAACGAATCGTTCGGCACTTATGAGAATTCCCAGAGTGAACCCAGAAAAACCCCAAACTACGCGTTGCGAATTGCGTTGTCCCGATCCAACTTGTAATCCTTATTTGGCTTACGCAGTAATGTTGGCAGCAGGCTTGGATGGCATTGAAAATAAATTAGTAGCACCCGAACCAATTGAAGAATCAACTTACGAAATGACGCCCGAAGAAATTGTTAATCGTGGAATAGATACTGTGTCGCGTGATCTTTATAGTGCTTTACTAAATATGAATCAAGACAAAATGATTAAAGATGTAATGGGAGCGGATATGGCCAAACGTTATTATGAAATTAAAATGCAAGAATGGGATGAATTTCGTTTAACTGTAACTGAGTGGGAAAGAGAAAAGTATTTGGGAGTGTATTAAACCAGACATAGGACGTAAGACTGAAGACATAGGAAAGACGCCCCGCAGATGCGGGCGTCTTTTTGTTTATCCACATCTTATCGCTTGCCAAAACATTAATGGGGGGGGTAGAATAAAGGGGTTAATTTTAATATAAAAAATATGCGTGAAGGACAACCTAGGCCACAACAGCCTAAAGAAAATCAAGGCGACTCAATTTTAGGAAAAATAAATAGAGCAAAGAAGGGGCTGATAGCAAAAGTTTTGCTCGGTGCCACTTTAGCTGGTAGTGGTTATGGTGTTGGGCATGAGGTTGGTCGAGCGGAAATGGTATCACCAGAACAAGAACGTACTGAGCAAAACGCGGAAGAGCTTGCAGAAGAATTGGAAGATATGATTGAATTAATAGATGAACACGCATCTCACATGAGAAATAGAAATGACATGTTAGATGGGGTAACACGAGAAACTGAAATAGAGGAAGAAAGAAAAATAAAAGATTATATAGTTATTTTTGCTCAGGCGTTAGGTATGACACCAGATTTTCAAATTGATCCATCAGTGCATCCAACCTGGCAAAAATCGGAAAAGTCGGATGAAGTATACAAATTGTTAAATCAAGTATTATCAAGATCTGGCTCGATTGATAGATTGAATGGTAGAAATGGCGACCAGATACTTGAGGCTTTGCGTCAGCAGGCTATGTATCTTAAAGGAGTTGAAAGTAAATAATTTAGTTTTTGATGATAGTGTGAGTTAGCCTTATTTAGAGGTTTAGAAAGCTGGCGGTACATACGCCGGCTTTTTTGTGCTTGATTTTTTTGATATAATACTTGTATAAAATTTAAGTTAAAAATTTATGATAAAAAATAATAAATTGGCGATTTTTGAAGACAAAGAAATTCGGCGGGTTTGGGACGAAAAAACCGAGATATGGTTTTTTTCTGTGGTTGATGTTATTTTTGCGCTTACTGGAAGCACTAACCCGACTGATTATTTAAAGAAACTTAGAAAAAGAGATTCTGAATTAGCTGGCTACATAGGGACAAATTGTCCCCAGGTAGAAATGACTACAGAAACCGGAAAAAACAGAAAAACTTTAGCAGGAAATCCTGAACATTTATTAAGAATTATTCAATCTGTGCCAAGTCCAAAAGCCGAGCCAATTAAACTCTGGCTGGCGAAAGTTGGTTATGAAAGGATCCAAGAAATAAATGATCCAGAAAAAGCACTCAATCGTAGCCGTGATTATTGGCAAAGAATGGGGCGGAGTGAAAAATGGATTCAGCAAAGAATGATGGGACAGGAAATAAGAAATAAATTAACAGATTATTGGGAAAATAATGAAGTAAAAGAACAAGACGAATACGCAATTTTGACCAATATTATTCACAAAGAATGGAGTGATTTGTCAGTGAAAGAACATAAAAATTTAAAAAAACTTAAAACAGAAAATTTACGTGATCATATGTCAGACGCGGAATTGGTTTTTACAGCTTTGGCCGAGCTTTCTACACGTCAGATTGCTGAAACTGTGGAAGCAAAGGGTTTAAAAGAAAATAAAATTCCAGCCAAAAAAGGCGGACGTATTGCCAAAAATGCACGTTTAGAATTAGAACAAAAAACTGGGAAAAGTGTGGTGACTGGACAGAATTTTTTGTCAGCACCTGTAAAACAAAAGAAATTAAAAAATAAATAGTTTAAAAGACGCTTAAAACATAGCGTCTTTTGTTTTTTGTTCATTTTTGCTATAATTATTATTGTTATTAAAAAATATTTAATTATGACATACATCGTCGGAATTTTGGCAATTGTGGTTGGTTGTTTTATGGTAATTAAAACTGAATGGTTTTTGGAAAACTTTGGTAGTAATGCTTGGGCCGAAGAACACTTAGGTTCCGATGGTGGATCACGACTAATGTATAAATTAATTGGCTTGGCCATAATTATTATCGCTATGCTTGGTATGACTGGACTCTTGGGTGGAATAATTATGAGCATTTTTAGTAATTTGTTTATGTTTAATAAATAATATGTATTCCAATGGCAACCGCATGGTAGACGCGCCACTATTATTGGACAAAGCTCAAGTGCAACCCGGGATGTTTGTGGCAGATTTGGGTTGTGGTCGTACAGGTCATATTGTTTTTTCGGCAGCCCCGCGAGTAGGTGAACGGGGAATTGTTTATGCGGTGGATGTTTTGAAAGATGTTTTGGAAACCGTACGTAAACGTGCGGCTTTGGAATCATTTTTGGAAATTCATACTGTGTGGGCAGATTTGGAACAAGTAGGAAAAACTTCAATGCCTGCGGGTAGTTTGGATGCGGGATTTATTATTAATGTTTTAAATCAATCAAATAATCGCCATGCGATATTAGAAGAAGCACATCGGCTTTTAAAAGATAAAGCCAGATTAATTATTGTAGATTGGGCGCGAACAGGCATTTGTTTTGGCCCGCCAGCCGAACGTTATGTAGATTTTAAAGACATTATTGATTGGTCGACTTTACACGGATTTGCCTTGCAAGAAGAATTTGATATGGGTAAGTATCATCATGGTTTGGTATTTTTTAAACATGACTAAAACAAGTAAACGACAATTTGGCGATTGGGGAGAAGAGCAGGTGTGCTCTTTTTTGGTACGGCTTGGTTATCAAGTTGTTGATCGAAATTTTTATGCTATTGGTGGAGAAATAGATATAATTGCTCAAAAAAATAATGTTTGGAGTTTTGTGGAAGTGAAAACCAGAAGCATTGTAGATTATTTTTCCGAAGACAGTGCCGAAAGGGCAGTAGACCAGTTAAAACTTAAGAAAATGTTTTTTGCAGCCAAACAATATTGCCAACACAAAAAAATAGATCTGTATGAAAGTGAAATTTGTTTTGAACATGTTAGTGTGTACGTGGATCGAGAAACCAAAACAGTAAAATTTAAAAAATATTTGTTAGAATTATAAATTGTAGAGACGCAAAATTTTGCGTCTCTACTTGACAAAAGGTGTTTTTTGTGCTATAATTACTAAAGTTGAGACAAAAAATAAAATAATTATTTTATTTTTGCGAAACTTGAAGTAATTAGAAGCTTTGCTTATACTATACATATTAAAAGCAAATTTATGGGAGAATTTGACTTAGTTGTAAATATTTTAGGTTATTGGAAGTTTTTTATTTTTATAATAGCGGTTTTAGTAGCCGTTTTTTATTTTTATAAAAGTAAAAAAGGTTCTTCTTCTACTATTAGCACCAAAAATCTAGAAATGTTTGCCGTGGATTTAACAGCTCAAGCAAAACTTGGCAAAATTGATCCAGTTGTGGGGCGTCAAGAAGAAATTGATCGAGCCACACAAATTCTCACTCGCCGAACCAAAAATAATGTAATTTTGGTTGGTGCCCCTGGGGTAGGCAAGACCGCGGTTGTGGAAGGTTTGGCTGGACGCATTGCCACTGGTGATGTTCCCGAAGTTTTATTAAACAAACGCGTTTTACTTTTACAAGTTGCGGAATTATTGGCTGGCACCAAATATCGTGGAGAATTTGAACAGCGGATAAAAGGTATTGTGCAAGAAATTAAAAATTCCAATCGCACAATTATTTTGTTTATCGACGAAATCCACACTATTACCGAAACCAAAGGTACCGAAGGTGCAGTTAATTTATCCGACATTCTCAAACCAGCTTTGGCTCGGGGTGATTTACAATTAATTGGCGCGACCACGCAAAAAGAATACGAACAATATATTCAGCCCGATGAAAGTTGGGATCGTCGTTTTCAAGTAGTGTTGGTAGATGAGCCAAGTGCAGAAGAATCAGTAAATATTTTACAAGGTATAAAGAAAAATTATGAAGATTATCATAAAGTAAAAATTAGTGATGAAGCAATTTCGGCAGCTGTCCGCTTATCACAAGAATATATCAAAAATCGTCGTTTGCCCGACAAAGCCATTGACATTATGGATGAGGCTTCGGCCATGGTAAATGTAGAAAAAGGTTCACGCCATCATTCGGCAGCTGCTTTGTTACATTTGGCTTCCAAAAAAGCTTGTGAAAATTGTCAAGAAGAATATCCTGTGGTTGATGTTGATCATGTAAAAGATGTCGTTGCTGATTGGGTAGGTATGAAAAAAGAAGAAATACATTAATAATTTTTATGTTTAAAAAAATTATGGATACTTTATCTTCTACCAGTACAAAAGTAATTAGTGGTACTAAGTTATTAGTTGCGGTGTTTGTCATGTTTGGTGCTGGAGCAATTGCTTTGGCTAGTGTACCAGTAAATCAGAACAGCTGGGGTTGTTATCTTTCTGTTAATGGCACAAAAATCAAAATTGCCAACACCTTCAATGAATGTCATGATTATTATTTGGCACGAGAGTACGCAGGCAGAAGAGATTTTTATAAATTATTAAAAAATGATGGTAGAGTAATTAGTGAAGATAAAATAACTAATGCCGATAATGTTGTAGATGTTTTTTATAAAAACGAAGATGACAATAAAATAGTAACTGGGATTAAATTGGGCAATAATAATATTATTTCTTCAAATAAATGTCAAAAAAATACTTTTTTTGGTATAGAATTATATTGTTTTAATGAATTGGCAGCTAGTGCCGCAGAACACACAAGTGGTAATTTTATTAAACCAGATAATTATGCGGCAGTTATTAAGTATCTTACTTTCATGAAGTACACCAGTAGGCCATTAAAAAATTATCTTACTAATCAGACTATCGCTCCTTTTACTGAATTAGTAAATTACAAAACCAAGATTGCCGATGCTTCAAAAATTTCTTATTTGGAAGGTATCTACAATGGTTTTGGAGATCATTGTTCGGACGGCAAAGCTGGCGCTTACACTGGACGTAAAACTCTCGATGATCCAATGGTCAATAAAGTATTTTTTATTTGTCCAAAAAATTTAAATATAGAGCAAGTTAGCACTGATGAAAAATTAAAATTGCAAATTCATATGGCAGGGGTGATGTATCACGAAGCTTTACATTTTAGCGCAACAGGCCAGGGGCATAAATATATTATGGAAAATGACAAATGTGTAGTAGACCCTACTAATCAAGGTAATGCTGATTTAGATGCTAATCGTGTTTATGGCGGACAAATTAGATATTTATTAGATATTTCTAAAAATGATTTAGTTGATTGTTCTAGTGTTCGTAAATATGCCTATGAAAAGGCTGAATTAGAGATTGCTAAAAGTATTTGTAGTCCATTAAAAAAATTATTGTTAGATACAACCAAAGCTCCAGTTTGTAATTAATATATATTAAATTATAAATTATTTATGCCTAAAATTAATTTTAAAAAACCTATGGAAACAACAACCAAAACCGCCACCAAAGTGGTGTCTAATACAGCGTTAATTGTGGCCACTTTTGTTGCCTTTGGTGCGGGCATGATTGCTTTCGCCGCCGCTCCCGTAACCAAGGCCGTTACTAGTGGTTCTAGCAATAACAAAGTTTATAGTTGTCGATCGGCTAAAAATGGTGTAACCATTAGAACTTCTGCAAAAGTTAGATCAACAGCTTTAATTAATGGTTGTAAAACTACTAATAAAGTAAAGAAAAGTTATACTTATACTTGTGTTTCCAATAAATTATACAAAAAAGCTTGGGGTCCTTGTGTGCCAAAAGTTACCACAATTTTACCGGACTTAATTGTTAAAGATTTTAGTTTTACAGCTGCAGATGCTGGATATGGCCCAAATGCCAGGTTGGTAAATATTACAATTAAAAATATTGGTACAGCCAAAGCTACTAGTACTTCGGCAATAGGTTTTACAGTGCAATCCTATGGTATTAAGGCCGATGGCACAGTTGTAGAGGGAGAAATGTATGATACATTAAATACACCTACTCTCACAGAAATAAATTCTGATCAAGAAGTTTCTTTTTCTTTTCCTTCGGACATACCCTCAAGTGGCTTGGCTGATGCAGTAAAAGTAAAAATGGTGGCAGATATGAGTTTTGGCCAAAGTTATCTTAAAGAAAGTAATGAAGATAATAATGAATTGACAAAAGATTTTAGTTTTACGGCTACCGAAGAAGGTTTGTCAGATTTGGTTATTGAAGATGTAAAATTTACAGCTGATTATGGGGAATTAACACTAAATGTAGTTAACAAAGGTACTGCGGCGAGTCCAGAAATAACAGTAGACGCCAATGCTAGTCCTGCCGATGAATCGGGCTTAAGAGTTATTTGGCAAGATGCAGATGGTAAACAATTATCCGCTTTTGGTAGTTATCTTGTTGCTTTAAAACCAGGAGAAAAGAAAGCCTTTACTATTTCTGCTGCAGGTGGAAATACTGTCAAATTAAATCATATAGTTATCTTTGTTGATAAAACCAATAAAGTTAAAGAGATTATTGAAGAGGATAATAATGCTTTTGTGGAAGAACTAAAAGTTCCTTTGGTAGTTGCCAACTGTGTTGATTCTGATGCTAAAACTTTTTCTGATCTCAATCAATTATTTATTAAATCAACTACAAAAGTTAAAGGTGTAGATCAAAAGGCTGACGTTTGTGTTGGTAACTATGTTTTTGAAGGCGCCTGCAACAAAGATGTTTTTGTTGTCTGGCACAAAAATTGTGCTGAGCTTAATGGTAGCAAATCAACTAATGATTATAAATGTGTGGAAGGAATTTGTGTAAATAAATATGTAGATCCTACTGTAGTACTGTCTGATTTAGATCTAGTTTTTCGTAATATTGGCACCAATGGTGGCATAGAAATACCAGTGGCTGCCAGCCCCAAAGTTGTTCGAGCTGTGTATGGTTTTGATGGCAGTACTACCAATGCCAAACTTAATGTTCCAAAAGATACTAATATTTTTCCAGCTTATTTTATTAATGCAGGAAATGTATATGTACAGAACGGTGTAAAAATTTCTTTTCTTGATGAAGGTAAAAATGAGCTAGGTTCATATTTGGTTGATTTGGACGCCACTGCTGCTGCTAAAGCTTCTAGTATTAATTTGCCAAACAATCCTGATATTAAATTTGTTAGAGTTTACTTGGATGTAGACAATAAAATTGCCGAAACCAATGAAAACAATAATGTTTCCGAGCGTGCGGTTGATCCTAGTTTGTTTAGTTTGCCAGATATTACTTTTTCGGGTGCTATTGCTATTCCTACTTCGGCCAATCCAAAAATAGTGCAAGCATTTTATACTAATTCTGGCACAGCTGATTCTGTTTGGACACGGAACGGTGTAAAATTTTCTTTTTTGGATGTTAACAAAAATGAAATTGCTAGTTTATTGGCAAATATGGACGTAGTAAGTGCTAATAATTTACAAACCAAAGTGGCAGCAGTAAATTTACCTGTTATTCCGGAAATTAAATATATAAGAGTGTATTTAGATGCTTTTGCCGATAATTACGAATCCAATGAAGCTAATAATGTTTTGGAAAGAGCAATATAATTGTTGGCTCTTGACTCTTCTGTTCATCAGAGTCAACCCTGTCTTCGACTCCGAGGTCGTTCAGACTCGAGGAGAGCACACAGCCGAAGGGGTTGACAGAATCTTTAATCTGTAGTATAATTGACATAAGACAACATAATTAATATGTTGTCTTTTTTAATACTAATTTTATATGAGTGAAATAACAAAAGCAATCCAGGCGATTTGCACGGAAAAAGGCCTTTCTTATGAGGCTGTTTTGGAGTCCATTGAAGCAGCTTTGGCCGCAGCTTATCGCAAGGATTTTGGTAATCGTCAACAAAACATTAAGGTAAAATTTGACCCCGATACTGCCGAGATGAAAGCTTGGGATATTAAAGAAGTGGTAAAAGATATGGATTTGGAACAGTTGGAAAAAGACCAAGAAGAAATGGCCGTTCGTCGGGAAAAAGCTTATCAAGAAAATCGGGAATTGACTGAAGAAGAAACCGCTGATTTGTTACACTTTAACCCTAAGACTCAATTAATGTTGACTCCAGCTAAAGAAATAAATAAAAAAGCCAAAGTTGGCGAGACTTTGGAAATAGTTTTGGAAGTGCCAGGTGAATTTGGCCGCATGGCAGCCCAAACCGCCAAGCAAGTAATTATTCAACGTTTGCGGGAAGCAGAACGCAATACTGTGTATGATGAATTAAAGACCGAAGAAGGGCAATTAATTCAAGGTTTGGTACAACGTCGTGACAAAACTGGCGCCGTAATTATTGATTTAGGAAAAACTACTGGTATTGTGCCAATTTCCGAACAAATTCCTCGTGAACAATATCGCACTGGTGTGCGTTTGCGTTTTTATATTGTTTCGGTAAACATGGGTAACCGTGGATTGGAAATTGTTTTATCGCGTTCGCATGCCAAAATGGTAGAGGCCGTTTTTGTCCAAGAGATTCCCGAAATTACTTCTGGCGTGGTAGTAGTTAAAGGAGTGGCTCGTGATGCTGGCAATCGTTCCAAAGTAGCAGTATTTACCGAAGATCAGAGTATTGATCCAGTTGGTTCTTGTATTGGCCAGCGTGGCAGTCGCATCAATACAATTATCGAAGAATTGGGTGGAGAAAAAATAGATATTATTCAATATAGTGATAAACCAGAAGAATATTTAAAACAAGCCTTATCTCCAGCCAAAATAGATAATGTAGAATTGAATGAAAAAACAATGGAAGCCACAGTGAATGTTTCTTCCGAACAATTTTCTTTGGCCATTGGCCGTGGTGGGGTAAATGTACGTTTAGCCGCCACCCTTACTGGTTGGAAAATAAATGTCGTGGATAATGGCAACGAAGAAAAAGTTGTGAGTAGTGAAGATGACGTCGAAGTGATTGAAGACCTCGTAAAGGACTCTGGAGAGTCCCACGAGGCAGGAAAAGTTGCTAGTGTGGAAGAAAAAGTAGAGGAAGTTGAAGAGAAAAAAGAGGAATAATTGTTTAATGGTTACATTGTTATATTGCTATATTGTTAGGAACGCCAAAAAGGCGTTCCTTTTATTATTCTCTTTAAATTTTGAATTATCCAAATTTAAAGGGAATTGGCGACACGGGAGGAGTCGTCAATTCCCGGGTGTCGCCGCTAAAGAGCAGTAGAAGTTTTTTTGTACACGAGAAAGTCATAGAATGTTCCTATATCATTCCTGCTGGAATCAAGCATTCCAATATGTGTACATTGGACACGACGTCTATGACGGAAGAAGGTGAGATCAAGTACTGGTGCCACCCGGTAAGAATCTGGATCATTGGTCTTCCACAATGTCCCCAAAAGAATTATTTGGCGTCCGGGTTTTAGACATTTTGGATGCGCCTGCACATAACGCATGCCTTGTTTCCAGCCGACGAGTCCATAGTGGTTGTCCAGAAAGTACAACAACGCTTCCGTACTTCTAACTGGTTTGGGAAACGTGTGAACAAAGACATCGTCAAGTTCAAAACTTTCATCTTCATCAACCTTGTAGGCTCGATGAGAAATCCAACCTTCATCAATAAAGAATCCACATTCCTTGGCCACTTGCCGAATCGCACTTTCTTCTTCAGCAAAAATATTGTTTTCCTCCTCAACCTTCTTTAACCAAACACGGAATTCGCCATGGGTCATCTCATTGAGCTCGTCCTGTGTTGTCATCGCAGTTCTCCTTTGTAAAGGTACGTCTTTTGTCCAGCACCTACTGGACAGGGAAGTATAAGGTTTTTTGTGAATATTGTCGTTATTTAAGTCTATTTGTTATCCACAACCTTGATAAAATGGCTAATGTATGCTATAATTTTAATATAAAAATGACGTCGGTTTTACCGACAAAATTGTTCACAATTGTTTAGCCCTGTAGGGGCATCAGAATAATAGCCAGGCACTTTAGTGCCTGGAAAGAGATTATTATTTATAATTTAGTCCCGTAGGGACGGCACAAATATGCCAAATACCTTTTCTAATTTATTATTTCACATTGTTTTTAGTACCAAAGAAAGAAGAAAATTATTGTCAAAAGAATTGAGAGTTCGATTATTCAAATACATGTCTGGAATAGCCGACAAAAGTAATTTTAAAATAATAAAATTAGGCGGAATTGATGATCATATCCATTTATTATTTTCATTGAGTCCTGATATGCCTGTAGCAAAAGCAGTACAATTAATAAAAGGCAACTCATCTAAATGGTTACGTGAAAATTTTACAGATTTGGATATATTTTCTTGGCAAGTAGGTTATGGCGCGTTTACTGTCAGTAAATCACAGATTGATATTGTTCAAAAATATATTGCTAACCAAGAAGAGCATCATAAAAAAATGAGTTTTGAAGAAGAATTCGTTGAATTATTAAAAAGGAACAAAATTGATTTTGATTATAAATATTTATTTTAGAAATGTGTCGTCCCTATTGGGACTTTTTAAAATAATAAATACATTTTCCAGGCAATAAATTGCCTGGCTACTATCTATCGTCCCTAACGGGACTTAAATAATGATTTTAAATTATGAACCTCTCAAAAATTTTTCAAGCTTATGGTCTAACCGAAAAACAAGCCAAAGTATATTTGGCTTGTTTGGAATTGGGTTCGGCCCCCGTGCAAAAGATTGCCGAGAAAGCTGTAGCACCTCGCTCTACGGTTTACGAAGTTTTGGAACATTTAGTACACCTTGGTTTTATTAGTACTTTTAATAAAAAGAAAATAAAATATTTTTCTGCCGAAGATCCCCAGCAAATTATTCGTTTGGCAGAAAGCAAAGTTAATACCTTAAAAGATGCTTTGCCAGAAATGAACGCGATTGTTGGAAAAAGCAGAAAGCGTCCGACTGTGCGTTTTTATCAAGGCAAAGAACAAATGAAAATGGTTTTAGAAGAAATGCTTGCCGAGGCTGATGAACTTTTAAGTTTTGCTGCACCTGAGGATTTATTTAGAGAATTAGGCGATTGGTATTTGGATTTTGTAAAAAGAAGAATTAAACAAAAAGTTTCTGTGCGTTTGATTGCCACAGATTCCCCGCGGGCGCGTGAACGACAGAAAATTGGTATTGGTGAATTACGCACTGTTAGAATTGTCCCAAATATTTTTCCTTATCACAGTAATAAGTGGCTTTGGCAAAACAAAATTGCCATGTTTTCTTTTGCTGGCGACTTAGTTTGTGTGGTAACCGAGAGTAAAGAACTGGCCGATATGGAAAGAGCAATGTTTGAGCATTTGTGGAACCGTTGTTAGTTTGTAAGTGTATAGGTTTATTAAGTGTACAAGTAAATTTGTAACTTTAGTTGGATATTGATTTATTTAGATAATATTGTTATAATTGTTTAACTTACAGACTTACTAACTTATTTACTTACAAACTTACAATTATGTCCCAATTTTTTACCACTATACTCTATCAACCAATATTTAATGGTTTTGTGGCTTTGTACAACCTTATTCCCGATGTGGGCGTGGTAATTTTGATTGTTACAGTTATCACCAAACTTATTCTTTATCCACTTAATTCCAAATCAATTAAGTCGCAAAAGGCTTTGAATGATTTGCAACCAAAAATGGAAGAAATTAAGAAAAAGTTTGCTGGCAATCAACAAACTATCGCGGCCGAAACCATGAAGCTTTACAAAGAAAACAAAGTAAATCCCATGGCTTCGTGTTTACCTCTTTTGGTGCAATTACCAATTTTTATTGCCCTTTACTATGTACTCCGTAATGGTTTAACCGATAATAATTTTGAGTTGCTTTATTCTTTTGTAAAAAATCCAGGAACAATCAATACTCTAAGTTTGGGATTTTTTGATCTTAAGACCAAGAGTATTGTGTTGGCAATTTTGGCCGGTGCAGCTCAGTTTTGGCAAACCAAAATGATGATGCGTCGTCAACCACCAAAATCAGCGGGGGCTGGTGGTAAAGATGAGGGTATGATGGCCATGATGAACAAACAAATGTTGTATTTTATGCCGTTTATGACCGTGTTGATTGGTTTTCAATTACCAGCTGGTTTGTCGTTATATTGGTTTTTGTCTACAGTTTTAACTGCTCTTCAACAAGTGCTGGTGTTTAAAAAACATGATTTAGGTGGTCCTTCGGCGAATGTTCCTGGTAAAGGAATAATTGAAGGAAAAGTGGAATAAAAATGTGAGTTTATAAAGTTTGTAAAGTAGAGACGTGGCAAGCCACGTCTTTTTTATATTGACAGTTTATAATTTTTATGTTATTTTTATTATGAATTACATCGCCAACGGAGGCCGTTGAGGATGAGAAAACGCAGCTGGAAGGGACGGGCTAATTCGTTGTTGGTTGACTGCTGCAACCAACACGGGGTGTCAACTTTCACTTGCAAAGAATTGCCCCCGCGGTTGCGGAAAAAAAGGAGGCAATGGCTCGCGCAGTGTGCTCGAGGCGCTAAACAACAGGATACGAGGAGGGAGGAACATGGGTCGCGGTGAACAGACCAACAAGAACCGTCGCAAGAAGGCACAGCGAGCCAAGAAGGCTCGCGAGGAACGTCGGAAGACGGGTACGCTCGGGCCGAGTAAGACTGGCACCAAGGTACGCCCATGCCCTGGGTGTGGGCAGATCGGTGGTAGCCATAAGTGGAACTGTCGTTATCGTTAGGAGGGCAAAATGCGACAAGCACGACCACCACCTCCCTGTGTATCATAGGGGAAGGTGGAATGATAAATGGCCACAATGCATCACCTTCTTTCTTTTTAAGAATATTAAAAAGAAAGAAGGGAGAATTTGCATTGTGGTTTTTTGTTTTTGACAAGTGACTTTTTATATGGTTAAATTATTTTAAGATTTTGCCCCACAACGGGGTTTGGGAGAATTGCTATGAAGTCTGTGCTGCCTCAGAAAAGACTTGCGCCAGGAACAGGAGCTATTCTTGCTGACGGCAACTGGCGTTGCCGTTGCTTGAGCAAGAACGTTCATCACGACCTGTTCGGCTACTGCAAGCTCTGCCGTACTACCAAGCCCCCTCCGGGGAAAGTGAAAGGAGGCATTGGCACAGCCTTGGATCACTGGCGTTGGCAGTGCTCGTGCACCAACAAGGTGCACGACTGGGACATAACCAAGTGTCCTATCTGCACCTACACCAGGCCGAAAGGTCGTCCGGAGGAAGTGAAGCAGTTCGGTCAATGGCATACCCACTACACTTGGCGCTGCAAGTGTGGCAAGAAACACTGCCAGCACAATGCCTCGGTGCCTAGTTGTCAGCACTGCCACTGCTGTCGTCCCGACGAATCCAGCCAGCCACCGGAGAAGATAAAACAAGAAGAGCCTCGCGCTAGTTCGACGTCCAAGAATCAGTGGCTGGATCGCTACTCTTGGGAGTGTGCCCAAGGGCACGTAAACAGCTCTTCAGAACCAGAGTGTTGGTGCCACAGAGGGGGAAGTCGTCCTCCTTTGGCCGACAGGCCAGATCCACAGTTCTAGCAGCTGAGAAGGATGGTCAACATGCATAAGTCACGTTCTCCGCCCTAATCTGGGGGAGGGCGCGCAAGAAACTTCAACGTGTCGCCTTCTTTATTTCTCAATTTGGGAAGTAGAGAAGGGAGATTTTACACGTTGGAGTTTTTTGTTTTTTTGTTGTACACTAATACTGTCATGCTGAATTTATTTCAGCATCTCTCTTAAAATAAAAAAGATCCTGAAATAAATTCAGGATGACAGATTGTTATGATTGACGGTTTAAAAAAATCAATTCTAAAAACCCTCGCCTATTTTGATATTTTTAATCATCCCTTAACCAAAGAGGAACTGTTTAGATACTTACTGATTACGGATAATTCTGATTTACGGATAAAATATACTGATTTTATAAAACAGTTAGATGGCTTGCCCGGCGAAGTCCGCCCATGGCGGACGAAGTCGGGGTTTTATTTTTTACCTGGGCAGGAAAAAAATGTAGCTACACGACAAGCGCGGGTGAAAATTTCAGAACAAAAAATGAAAATTGCCGTACGAGGAATAAAAAAAATTGCTTGGGTGCCTTTTGTCCGAGCGGTGTTTGTTTGCAATACTATTGCCATGGGTGTGGCCGAAGAAAATAGTGACATTGATGTTTTTATAATTGTAAAAAAGAATCGAATTTTTTTGGCACGTGCTTTGGCGACGCTAATCTTAAGTTTGTTTAGAATACGTCGGACTAAAAATAAAATTAATAACAGAATTTGCTTGAGTTTTTATGTAGCCGATGACCAACTTAATTTAGAAAAAGTCGGGATAAAAGATGACGTGTATTTGATCTATTGGTTAAACAATTTAATTCCAGTGTACGACCCAGAAGGTTTACACAAGAGTGTTGTAAAAGCCAACAAATGGGTAGAAAGATATTTAATAAATAGTCTACAGTTATTTGTAACCAGTAGACAGTGGAAAGTGGACAATGGAAAAGTTGGTAAGTTTTTTAAGAAAATTTTAGAAAAAGTTTGGGGTGCAAAGTATGGTGATTTAATAGAAGCCCAGGCCAAAGGCGCGCAATTAGCCAAAATGAAAATGAATTATAATAGTGCACAAAATATTCCTGATACTCGAGTGATTGTCTCTGATTCAATGCTTAAATTTCATGAAAATGATCGGAGAGAAGAATATAGAGAGAAGTGGTTGGAGAAATGTAGAGAAATTTCTAATTCACCTAATTTCTAATGTCAAATGAAATTTTCAATATCTAATATTTTGAATATTTTGTTAAAAGTTTTTCTTTTTCTCTTGCCTTGGCAAACGATTTGGATTTATCGTGAGTCTTTTTTGGGTGGTGTAAAATGGGAATATGGCACGTTAGGGTTTTATGCTACAGAAATTTTGTTATGGATTATTGTGGTGGTATTTATGATTTGGTATATAAAAAAGTTTAGAGTTCAGAGTTCAAAGTTCAAAGTTCGTGTGACTAAAGATAGAGTATTTTTGTTTTCAGTCTTATGTCTTATATCTTATGCCATTATTTCTGCTTTCTGGGCGTCGGATAGAGATTTGGCTTGGCAACAGGGTTTACGAATTTTGGAAATGTTTTTATTATTTTTTGTTTTATATTTAGGACCAGTGGATTTTAAATTAACAGTAAAATGGTTGGTCTTAGGAGCAATAATCCCTAGTCTTTTGGGTATTTGGCAATTTTTAACGCAGACAACTTTTGCTTCTACTTTGTTTGGTTTAGCCGTTCATCCTGCTTGGCAATCAGGCACCTCAATTATTGCTAGTGAAACTATTGGCCGATGGCTTCGGGCTTATGGACCTTTTAGTCATCCCAATGTTTTTGGGGGGTATTTAGTGATTGTTTTGTGGCTGTCATTGCGAGGAGGAGCTCGCGCGACAACGAAGCAATCCCCTGGTGATTTAGAAAAAATAAAAAATATTAATTTACTTGGGATTGCTTCGTCAGCCGATGCGAATCGGCTTCCTCGCAATGACATGTTTTTCTATCTTACATCTTATGTCCTATGTCTTACATCTTTGTTTTTTACTTTTAGCCGTTCGGCTTGGTTGGCACTGTTAATTGGATTAGTTGTTTTATGTTGGCGAAACCTCTCCCAACCAGGGAAAGCCTGCCTGCCGGCGAGGCAGGGGTGGGGTCTGTTTTTAATTATGCCAGTGGTTTTATTTTCTTTGTTGTCCTTTATTTTTTTTCCACTTCTCCAAACTCGTACTAGTAATTCTACTATTTCCGAAACACGTTCAATAACCGAAAGAACTACTGGCTATAGAGAAGCTTGGCAAATGATTAAACAAAATCCTGTTTTGGGAGTAGGAGCAGGTAATTACACGGTTGCCTTGTGGAGAATGGATAAGTGGCGACCAGTTTGGGAATTACAGCCAGTACACAATGTGCTGTTATTATTTATTGCAGAGTTAGGTTTTGTAGGTGTTGGGTTGTTTTTGTTAGTAATATTAACATTTTTCAGTTTTCAGTTAACAGATAGCAAATATCAACTACGTTGTTATCTGTTATCTGTTATCTGCATTTTGCCCTTACTGTTATTTGATCACTACCTCTATTCCTCTTACTTTGGTTTGATGTTAAGTACAGTATTTTTTGCTTTATTTTTAAAAAGTGACACACAGTCTCTCCCCAGTTAATGCACATTTTATACACTATTTTGCCTTCCTGCCGGTAGGCAGGGCTAAAATTAGCCATTTTTTTTATTTAGAATAACTTTGACAGTATCTTAAAATTAGGATATACTTACTTTATTAAGAGCTTAGAGTAGGTAACAAGCTCGCATTGTTCGCCAGCGATTTCGTGTTACTGACAGGCATCATGAAATCATATCTGGACGGCATATTGGGCTTGTTACCTACCCTGGGTTTTTATAAACAGCTTAAACTATAGGCTGTTTTATTTTTTTATGCTATAATTAATTTGTAAAATTTAATTTATTTATCTATGTCTTCTAGCCAGAAAATTTTTTTAGGTTATTTTCAAAAAATAACTTTGGTTTTTGTTTTTGTCTTAATAGGAGTTTTGTTTCCACAGGTTTTTGGTTTAAAAATAAGTGAATCCAAGGCCGTTACTTTTAGTAGTTCGGCTTTAATTAGTGAAGATTCTCCAGGAGTCAAAGACATGGTAAAACTAAAAAAGATTAATGGCATATATTATTTAATTAATAAACCAAGTGGGTCTGGACCACTCAAAATGGCCACTTCTTCCGATGGAATAAACTGGAGTTCTTTTTCTAACATTGCCAATGGAATTAATTCTGATTATGATTTTGGTTATTATGCCAATGGCGGATATTTTTATGCTGTTTTTTCCAATTTTAACTATACTGATGGGGCTAGCAGTGAAATAGTAATTACTACTTCATCGGATGCAATTACCTGGTCGGCCACTTCTACTGCTGTTAGTGTTATTGGCGATGGTGGCCCAATTTATTTATCAGTTTTATCGTCTAGTAATTATTTAACTTTGGCTTATACCAGAGACTTCCCTTTGTCAAAAAATTATGAGTTTCTTTTGGCGACATCTACTAATGGTATTAGTTGGAGTACATCAACAATTGCTACAGAATTGGAATTAATGGTAGAGGGATTTGTGGCAGATAGTGACGGTAGTATGCATGCTCTTTACAGCTATATATCAGATGAAAATTATAACACCAGCACTGAAGTATATTTAGAATACGCTAAATCAACTGATGGGGGTGTTACCTGGAGTACTAGTACTTTTGGTAGAACTGATTATCAGTTTTACTCTTCAGATCGTACTGCTGCCATTGCCATTGACAGTAATGGTAATCCTGGGGTAGTTTATTACACCATTGATGAGATTGACGAACCAAATAGCTGCACTTGGGATGTTGAAGGTGAAGAATGGACGGGGGACTGTAATGTTACTACTTCTATTCGTTATGCTAAATATTCTGGCTCTGCCTGGGCTTCTTCTACTGTGGTTACCTTTCCATTATTAATTGCTGATACAAGTTATGGTTTAGGTATAAAACCAAGCCTAACTTTTGCCGAAAATAATGAAGCGTTATTTGTTGGTGCTGGCTCTAATTTTTATCCTTATTTAATTACTAATACTAATACTTTAGATATCAACCAATTTACTATTACTCAAATTGATAGTAAGGCGATGGATGGTTATTCACCATGGGATTCGGGTGTAAGTATGATTTTTAATACTAATACTTTGGGAGTTGATATTGCATTTATTGGTGATGACGGGTCGAGTACTGATCGAGATGTTTTTTATACCACCAGCACAGCAGTAGTAGCACCTGTATCTCCTACTGGTCTCACTGCCACTCCAAGCACCACTACCCAGATTGATCTAACTTGGAATTCTACCGGTGGCGCCACTAGTTATATTTTATATGGCAGTGAAGATAATTTTTCTACCACTTCAACTGTAACTACTACTGCTTCAACAAGTTACAGTGACACTGGTTTGACTGCTAGCATTACTTATTATTATAAAATTGCGGCGATAAATGAGATTGGCACGGGTGTGGCGTCAGCATCGGTTAATACGACCACATTGGCAGATGCTCCTGCTTATGATGGCAACCTTCCTTTGGTCAGCAATGATGCTAAAACCAAGTTACTTTGGGTTAATGATGTCTATTATTATGCTTTTTCTAGTTCTACCGGTAGTGATTATAATGTTTATCTTACTACTTCTACCAATGGTGGGACTGGCACTTGGAGCGAACCCCAATTAATTTTTGCCAGTGTAAAACCCACAGTTGGTGGTTCACAAAGTGACAATGGCTTATTTGCCTTTGAATACAATTCATTTGGTAACTATTTTGGTGTTGCTGCTTTTGCTTCTTCTACATTCGGTGCGGGTGGTACCTATGAAGTTTGGTTTAGTTCTTCCACAAATGGTTCATCTTGGTCTGCTACTAGTACTGTAGCGAGTGGTTTACCTAGTTCGGATGCCGAAAGGCAAATTTATATGGATTTTTCTAGTCAGGAGGAATTTGTTGGTGTTTTTGTAAAATCTACGTTTGGGACTAACTACAAAGTTTATTATTCTACGAGCACAGGTTCGTCTTGGGACAATAGCGGAGCTTTGACATTTGAAACAGATACTTACCCTGTTTCACTTGGTTTTGGTATATCCGGCACTGGTGTCTCTCGTCAATTTCATACGGCTTATTATGGTACAAGTGGGAATTTTGATATTATTTATGCTTCTTCTACGGATAATGTTGGTACAAGTTGGACGACCACCACAGTTGCTAGTAATGTTTCTATTAGTTTGCCTGGTATTGGAGATGTTCGTTTTTCATATCTAAATAGTTTTACTTTGGATGATAATGGTTTACCGGGTTTAATATATTATGACATTACTACCAGCACTCCTGATTATCACACAACTTCTAGCCTTATTTATGCCAAGAGAGATGGTAATAGTGTCTGGACGTCTGAGACAATAGCTGATGATATAAGCATCACTCTCGTTAGTCATTATTATTTTGAACCAGCCAATCTGACTTTTTACGACACTGACAAGCCGATTATTTTTACTAGTGAGAGTAATTTATATCCAATGGCTATTGTTAATACCAGTTCGCAGTGGAGTAGTCTTTTTGAAGGTGGATCTGCCATGGGGGATTTTACAGAATTGTCTTCGGCTTATAATACTACGAGTGAATTTTGGGCGGGATCATATGTAACAGCCGATGGTCAATTATATTTTGTGACGAGTAGCTTGACCTCGTTAGTAGTTATCCCAGATACTCCTACTGGTCTCACTGCCACCCCAGTTTCTTCAGTACAAATAGATTTAACTTGGAACAGCTCTGCTGGGGCAACTAGCTATGTTTTATATAGTGCCACAACTAGTGGTTTTGTTGTTACAACCACTGTTACTACCACCGCTTTGACGAGTTTTAGCAATACTGGTTTAACTGCTTCTGCACAATATTATTATAAAGTGGCGGCCGCGAACGCCATTGGTACAAGTATTTCATCAATGGCGGTTAACACTACAACTTTAGCTGGGGCGCCCGCTTATGGTGGTAATCTTCCTGTTCTGCCTGCCAATTCAATACAGAAATTAGTTTATGCCAACAGTTTATATTATTTAGCCTTTACAAGCAGTACTGGTGGTCTCTGGGATATATATATAACCACTTCAACCAATGGTGTGTCTGGAACATGGAGCGAACCAATATTAATAAGTCCAGAAATAGTTAAAATTGACGATAATGGCCCTCAATTTTTTGATTTTATATTTAATACCACAGCCAATAATCTTGGCTTGGTCTATATCGCCAGTACAACAGGAATAACATATTTTACCACTTCAACCAATGCTATTTCCTGGTCTACAGGAGTAAATACTATGTCACCCGTTGGTGGTTATTTCAATTTTGATTATAAAGGTGACAATGTTTTAGTCGTTTCAAAGAATAATACACTAAATGTTCATAGTTCACAGTCTTCTTATTCTACTGATGGTGGTTCTAGTTGGGTGACTTCAGCAGTATTTTCCAGAGATGTGAGTGGGGCTGGTGACCCTAGTGGTGCAATTTTAGGTGCTCAAATTGGTGGTGATGGGAGCGTTCACATGCTGTATTTTAGTAGTGGCGACGGCGGGGCTACTCCCCACCAACTCATTTATGCTTCATCCACTGACAATGGTGTTAGTTGGGTAGATACTACGGTTGGTACAGAAATTGGAAATGATGGCCTTGGCTTGGAATGGGGTACATTGAGCTTGGATTCTAATGATGATCCGGGTGTATTGTATGCAGAGGCGAATGATTTTGATGGTAGTAACATCACCACTACCATCAGACTGGCCAAACGTTCTACCCTTGGAGTATGGGCAACCTCAACGATATATTATCCGGCATCGGCAACTGGTGTTTCTGGTTTTCCAAAATATCCAAAATTAGAATTTATCGGTAGTGATTATCCTTTGGCTTTTCATTTTGGTAATAACTATAACCCAGTTTGGTCTGTAAGCACTACTACTGATCCGTATGTATATACTAATAATACACTAAATGAAGATGTAGTTGGTAATAACACTTCACTTGGTTTGGTTTATACTACCAGTACAGAGATAGTGGGCATGTCATATATTGATAATGCAGGGCAGTTATATTTTGCGACCAGTAGTTTAACATTGCCAGCAGGCATTCCTGCTACACCAACTGGACTTACCGCCACTCCAATTTCCGCTACTCAAATTGATGTGGCTTGGGATAGTTCTGTTGGGGCGACTAGCTATAATCTTTATGCTAGTTCGGATAATTTTGTGGCTGATAATAATTTGGTTACAACCACTGTGTTAACTAGTTATAGTCATACGGGTATTCCTGCGAATTTTACTGTATATTATAAAATTTCAGCTGTAAATGCGTATGGAGAAAGCGCTAGTTCAACTGCTGTTAGCACTACTACTTTATCGGATATTATAGCCTTTGATGGTAATCTTCCTGCTGTTCCCGGCAATCTTTCTAACACAAAATTATTATACGTAGATAATTTGTATTATTTGTTTTTTACCAGTACCACTGTTACCAGTAGTTTTGATCTTTACTTAACTACATCTACTAACGGTGTAGCTGGCACTTGGAGCGAACCGCAGATTATTTTTTCTGAAATGCCGGTCTTTGAAATGGATCAGGCAATTGCTACGTTTGGTGCGGAATACAATTCAACTGCCGGCTATCTAGCTTTTTCAGCCATTTCTTCTAGTACAGGGCATATCATTGTGGCCACTTCTACTAATGGTGTGACTTGGGGTCAAGTGGATACTGGATTAGTGGGGACTTATGGCAATATTATCAACGGCATGAGTTTTGCTTCTGGTACTAATTTTGGAGTGGTAGCTTATGATTTTACTAGTTATTTATATTCAACGGATAATTGGCAGACAATTAATACAAGTACAATACCGGTTAATTATGATGATGGTGGTTTTGTGAGTGGAATTAATGCTTACTACCCTGGTAGTGGTTCGGTGATTGTACAAGCTGTCTATGGTACGACAGCCACTACGACAGACTATATTTTTGTAACCACTACCAATCATGTAGATTTTGGTACCACCACTTTGGTAACTGGTTTGGATGGAGGCATATGGAATAATAGTTTTGCTGTTGATAGCAGTGGCAACGCTGGGTTTGTTTATGTAACTAGTACTGTTGCTAAATTTTTGTATCACAACACAGATGGTTCTTGGAGTACTAGTAATTTGGGTGTGGGGCATCAAGTAGGTAAGTTTGATTTACAGTTTTTTAACGGTGCACCCTTCGCGGTTTATGCAGGAGCTTACGATTTAGCCGTCTTTGCTTATAGCACAAGTTCACCATATGTTTTTACAGAAATTACAGATATTGGTGCTGGTAAGACAGTGGGGTCAAATACTAAGATGTCCACAGTGTATGATGATGCCACCAACATTGTAACCGCAGTTTTTGCTACTGCCAGCAATACATTAATGTTTGTAACTACGAGTTTAGACTTGGCTGTAAGTAGTGGTAGTGCCCCCATCGCTCCTTCCGGACTTGGTACGGTGGTAGCTACTTCTAGCATAACTATATCTTGGGCTGACAATTCCAGTGATGAAGATGGTTTTGTTATCCAACAATCACTAAATGGCGTTGAATATTCTACAATCGCAACCGTATCAGCCAATATTACTTCCACAGTTATAAGTTCACTATACCCTAATACTCGTTATTGGGAGAAAGTGGCGTCCTATAATACTTCTGGTACTTCCACCTATACAGCCAGTAATGATGACTACACCAATCCAGTAGCTCCTGGCACACCGACTATTTCCAATGTTTCCACCTCAACACTAACAGCCACTTGGTCAGATAATTCCAATGGTTCCGGTACTGTCTATTATGTTAATTATACTGGTGGTTTCGTCACTACCTCAGCTACCACCACTAATATTACTGGTCTTACCCCTAATACTGAATATACTTTTGCTGTCCGAACTCAATATTTAAGTAGTTCAACTTTGTATACTAGTTATTCGGCTTCTAGCACACCCACGACAACATTATCTGCTGGTTCTGTTCCGAATGCCCCTACTGACATTGTCGTTACCAACATCACCACTTCCACCATGGATATATTATGGACAGATAATTCTTCTGATGAAGATGGATTTACTTTAGATTATTCTATCGATGGTGTGTCAAGTTGGATCAGTGGTACGACCACAGAATACACAGTTGTTGTTGACTCTCTTTTACTCAATACTCAATACTGGTTTAGAGTGGCGGCCTATAATTCATTTGGTACTTCTACGTTTGTGACAAGTACTGGTGATTATACCAACCCGGTAACTCCTGGCACACCAACTATTTCCAACGTTTCAACATCTTCTGTCACCGCCACTTGGTCAGATAGTAGTAACTACGCCGGCACAGTATATTATGTTAATTACGCTGGTGGTTTCGTCACAACCTCAGCTACTACTACTAATATTATTGGTTTAACACCCAACACTGAGTATACTTTTGCTGTCCGCGCGCAATATTTAAGTAGTTCAACTTTGTACACAGAATATTCTGCCTCTAGTACTCCACCAACCACCACTTTAAATGTGGTAGCACCAGAAGCCAGTTTTGATCTTACTATTGGTCAATATGACAACTTGTTTGCTGCAGCCAGTGGTACTAGTTGGACTTTTGACGTAACTTTTGATTCAGCTCTAGATGAAGGGGATGTAATTCAGTTTATTTGGCCCTGGATGGAAAACAGTGATAATTTTAATTTGGATAACACCAGTGTCTCAGCCACAGACGTAACTCTTTATCGTCATTATGATCCGTTTGGTGGCGGTCAAGATGAAGGTGTGGAACGTTATCATGACGAAGGTACTAACGAAGAAAAATTTTATGGTTATTTGAACAGTAGTCTAAGTGCTGGTTCTAGTATTAGTATTACTTTTGCTGATGTGATAAATCCTTACCCATTTAGTGGTAATGGTGGTAGTGGTTTTAGCAATTTACCAATTTATGTAAAAGCTGGTACTCCAGAAGAAATGATGCCAGGTGGTTCTTTGACAGTAGAAAAATTCTCCACTAGTACCGCAATTTCTCTTGTTAAGGGTGGTGGAGTGATCGTGTCTGATTATAATTCGGGTATTTCTGCTTCTTCTTATGCTACCAGTACTGAAGCCTCTTATACTTTTGCTTTTACAGCTACTAGCAGTATTCCCAATGGCGGTAATATTGTAGTAGTGATGCCAACGGGATTTGATATTTCTGGAGCTTATTTAAGCGGTGATCAAAATATTAATGGGGCCGGAGCGACCGTTTCGAGTACTGCTATTACTACTTCTACTTATCACGATATGCAAAGAATTTTTTTGGCGATAAGTAATACTTCCACCAGTCCGGGAGATACCATTACGGTAACTATTGATGGTCTTATCAATCCTAGCAGTAAGGGGGTTTATCGTGGACTTTATGTCTATACTGCGGAGGGTAATGACGGTTTAATTGACGGTAGTATTGGTGGTTTTGATCCTAGTGAATATGATGGACCACCACCAGTGGATACCATACATATTGGCGGAGACAATGATATTAGTGTTACTGTTTATAAAGACAATGGTGGCGTTATAACTTTACTTAGTGAAGAGGAAGCGGCTTTGCTAAAAATTGGTATGGATTGTCCAGATCGGAAGTTTTATGTTGGTAGTCGTTATTTGAATGCTTCAGCTACTGCTAGTTTCCAGAATTTATTGGATTGTAATTATGCTGTTTGGGTAGAACCAATCAACGAGGATCAAGAAACTATGGCAAGTTTTATGATGAGTTATTTGCCACCAGCTAGAAAGATGATTCAGGCAACAGATGGAGCGTCTGTTTCTAGCACTCTTACTTTTGGTCTTCCCGATGCAGTGCTTACCTTGTCACTTAGTAATTTACCGGCAAATTATGATAGTTGGATTAGCGCCTATGCTTATTCTGACAAATACATGGGTTTTTCGCCAGTATTTACTGACACCAGTTATACTACTCCAGGTACCAATGGTAGCGGAGTAGGTTATGTGAGAATAAATGTTAAACAAGGTGAAAATTGGAAAGTAGGAATTGAAGGTGAAAGTGTTTCTTATAGTGGAAATAATTATTGGCCACCAACTTTTTCCTCTGCTTATATTGGTAGTTCCACAGTCGCTCTAGGTGATTTTCCTTATATATTAGCAGACAAGACTTTGACAGTGTCTTTGTTGGATAGTGGTAATGATAATCCAGTAACGGACGCTTGTGTATCAGTCACACAGTCTAATAGTGGTGGATTTTTTGGGAAATCACAAGGAAATATCTGCCAACCTAACAGTGGTAATAATTATGTATTCAAAGTGCCTCAAGGTTCAGTGGTGGTAAATGTTGAGAGATTTGGTAGTAAGATGCAGCAATATCCAGTGTCAGTAGGAGCTTTGGGAGCAACTAAGGAAATATATATGGAGGCGCCAGATAATTATATAGCTGTGACCGTGGAAGATAGTGATGGCAACCCTGTAAATGGTGCTGGTGTTTTTGCTTATGGCCAAGGTGGTCATGCCGAGGGTATGACTGGCACTGCTGGAACTACCACCCTTTATCTTAACTCAGGTATTTATTCAGTAGAAGCTTTTGTACCAGGGTTTGGACAGCTTACTCGTCAAACGAATATTACTGTTTCAGAAGAAATTAACCCTGCAGTAACTTTTACTTTAAATTCTGGAAGCTTTGAACAAATTTCTGGTAGAATATATTATGATCTAAACAGTAATGATCAATATGACGATGGTATAGATACGCCAGTAAGCCAAATGAAAATGGGGGCCGGAAGTGATGATGGAACAAATAATGGCGGTGGAGCAGAAACTGCTGATGATGGTACTTATACTATTTATGTGCCAAGCACTGGCAACTATAATGTTAGTGGTTGGTCAAAAAATACTGGTGGATTAGAATCTCAACCAGTAGTAGTAGGCGATAGTGGAGTGAGCGATGTAGATTGGGCATTGGGCGAAAGTGGTACTTTGGAAATAACTTTACAAAATGCTTCAACAATTAGTAAGCTTTTTGCTGGAGTATTTAATCCAACAACTCAGCGTGGTTCGCATACTGGTTCTTGGCTTATTGATGGCACTAGTAAAAAAGCTAGTATTACTTTGCCAGCCGGTAGTTACCGATTGGATATAGGTTCGCCAGCTTATGGTCCGATTGTAGAAGGCCAAAATGTTACGGTAACTGGAGGTGTTACAACTCAGCTTACTTACAATGCCGCAGCCTCAGCCACTTGGGTTACTATTAGCGGTACAGTGACTTCCGATGGTAGTCCCGTATCAGGAGTAAATGTTTGGGCAGCGCGTTTAGCTGGACCTGGACATTATTCCGATCAAACCGACAGTAGTGGTAATTATTCTTTAACAGTACCAGGTAATCGAGCTTATTTTGCTGGAGTAGAGTATAGTGGTTATATTGCTGATGAGGGAGAAGTATCAATAAGCGTTACGACTGAAAATGTTGATCAAGATTTTACTTTAGCTAGCGCCCCATATACGATTAGTGGTAAATTGATTAATCTTTCTGCTACAGCTTTGACTGAAGGTTGGGTATCGGCCAAGAAAACAATTGGCGATCGTGAAGTGTGGAAAGGTAGTCCGGTAGATGGAGCTGGTAATTACAGTATTAGTGTTAATGCCGGTGATTGGACTCTTTATGGTGAAGCCCCTTGTTATTATCGTAGTTCTGGAACATCCTCGGTGGTTGTTGGTAGCAATGCTACTACCAATATTGCTTTAACCGCACGAGCTGGATGTAGTGTTGACAATGGTAAAATTTTTACAGTTATTGATACGACTGGCGGACAGATTGTTACCGATGATGCTGTTATAAATATTCCAGCCAATGCTTTGGGCAGAACTGGCAATGCTGTAAACATCCGCATCTCACGTTCCAATTTGGCAGTTGGTTCTTCCAATGCTACTCCAATTGTACCAATTACTATTACTGCCACCGATAGTAGTGGTTCGTCTATTACCACTTTGAATAGCGCTGTAGAAATTAAATATAATTATGATGTGACCAAACTACCGGTAGGTTTTGATGAAAGTGATCTTTCATTTGGTTACTTTAGCGATTCTACTGGTCAGTGGGAAAGTGTGGCTGGCGTGGTGGATACCACCAATAATACTGTGACTGTAGAAGTGGAACACTTTACAGACTTTGGACCACTATTACCTGGTGTTCCTTCAGCCCCAGAAAATTTAGTAGCTACCGCCGCATCGACTAGCCAGATTGATCTTACTTGGAATACTGCTGCCAATGCGGATTCGTATATTATTTATGCTACGACAACTAATTCTGGTGGTACATTTTATGCTGGTGATCAAATAGCTACTGGCGTTACTGAGACTAGTTATAGCCATACTACTTTGGATGCAGAAACGACTTGGTATTATGAAGTAGCCGGGTACAATGAAAATGGCGAAGGTGCAAATTCTGATGTAGATAGTGCAACTACTGAAGCTGGTATTGATGGAATAACAGTTAGCCAAACTACTCGAACAGTAGCCGAAGATAGCGGTACTGCTACTTACACTGTGGTTTTAGATTCAGTCCCTGGTGCTAGTGTGGTAATAACAGCGTCTGAAAGTAGTGCTGATTTTTCTGTGTCTCCCTCTACACTCACTTTTACCGTTGGTAATTGGAATACACCACAAACAGTTACGATTACTGCCACTAGTGATACTGATGTAGAAGGATCGGAAACTGCTGATATTGTTCACACAGCCGTAAGTGTGGTTGAAGATTATAATGGTATCAGTATTAGTAATGTCACTGTGACTGTTACGGATAATGATTCAAATGGTAGTAGTGGCAGTAGTTCCTCCGACACCACTCCTCCAACCAACACCTCAATCAAGATTAATGAAAACGCTGTTACTGCACAATCCAACCAAGTAATCCTGACTTTAGTAGCCAATGAAGCCACCCAAATGATCTTAAGCAATACTTCAGACTTTGCTGGTGCTACTTGGGAAGCATATGTTTCTAGTAAAATCTGGCTCTTAACCACTGGCGCTGGTACCAAGACTGTCTATGTTAAATTTAGAGATTCTAGCTTTAATGTTAGTTCAGTTGTTTCTGACAGCATTGATTACCTTTCGGCCACAGTCGTAGAAATTCCAGCCCCTGTAGTAGTAGTTACTCCACCAACCACTTGTGCTCTTACTACCAAATCTGCTTACAAACTGGCCACCTCTCCTGCTGTTTACTACATTACTCCTGAATGTACCAAACGAGCCTTTAACAAGTCTAATGTCTTCTTTACTTACTTCACATCATGGAATGATGTTCAAATCACCACTAAAGAAAAACTAGACTCCATCCCCAACGACACCCTTGGTTTTATGCCCTGGGGCCCTAAGTATGATCCTAAATATGGTGCTCTAGTAAAGATTGTCACTGATCCTAAGGTTTATTTACTCTTAGGTACAGAAAAGTACTGGATTACTTCCGAAGCAGTCTTTAACACGCTTAAATACTCTTGGAACTGGATCGAAGACATTGACCCAGACTTACTCAACAAATACACCACTGGTAGTGAAATAACCAACACCACTGTCCACCCTAATTACACCCTAATTAAGTACGCCAACAATTCTAAGGTTTACCGTCTAGACCCCGGCTCCGCTGAAGCTACGCCGGGCAAGCCAGAATTATATGGTAAACAAGTTAAACGTTGGATACCAAACGAAACAATCTTTAATTCTCTTAACTTTAGATTGGATAGAATAGTTACCATACCTGATACAGAAGTTTACGAGATGGGTGAGAATTTAAAGTAATAAAATAAAAATCCCTCGTAAGAACGAGGGATTTTGTTTGACATAATTATCGTGTTTGTTATACTAAATATATATTCTTAATATTATTTTATGGGAGAAGGTTTTAGAAAATTTATTAGAGATGCTGGTAAGATTGGTTTAGTTCTCGGTGCATTACATGGTTCACCAGACAAGGCCGAAGCCAAGCCGATTGTTCCACCCGAGAATAATCGTCTTGCGGAGATTATTGATGGTGATAAAAAAGTTGCCGAACGTGATCCAGCACTTATACCGGCTGATGTTATGGAACATTATAGAGAACATAGTAAAGATGATGATACTGATGCTCGCGATGATGGTGGAGACGAAGCATACAGACCAGAAAAAAGAAAATAATTTTTTAATTTTATATTATGGAAGAACAAAATCAAACACCGCAATCTGTGTTACCAATACAAATGAAATCTGGGCCAGGTGACGTGCAGGAAAATAAAATTTTAGCTATTATTGGCTATTTGGGTATACTTTGTCTTATCCCTTTACTTTTAAAAAGAGACAGTCAATTTGCTCAGTATCATGGTAAACAAGGTGTAATGCTTTTGATTGGCTGGGTGGTTATAAATGTGGTAATGGTGGTGCCAATTTTGGGCTGGATTGTTGGTTTTGTGGGTAATATTGCTTGTTTGGTGCTAATGATTGTAGGTATTGTGAATGCTGCCCAAGGACAAATGAAAGAATTGCCTTGGATTGGAAAGTACGCTGGCAAAATAAATCTTTAACAGGGTTTATTAACACTGGTAGATGAGAGTTTGCCAGTGTTTTATTTTTTAAATGTTTTTGATGTAGGATTTAAGACATAGGTTATATGAGTGATATTGAAAAATGGAGAAAATTAGATGTCTGGTTGAAAGCACATAAATTAGTTGTTGAAGTTTATAGAATTACAGAAATTTTTCCTAATCATGAACTATATTGTTTGGTCTCGCAGATAAGACGCGCTGCTATTTCTATAGTTGCTAATATTGTGGAAGGTACAAAAAGGCAAACGTCAAAAGATAGAGTACATTTTTATGTAATGTCAGACACTTCTCTTGAAGAGTTGAAATATTACTTCATTTTAAGTTATAATCTACATTATATAGATTTGCAGAAAGCTAGCCTTCTAACTGAGAAGGCTAGAACTGTTGGCCGAATGCTGAACGGACTAATTAAGTGTCAATAAAATCTTATATCCTAGGCCATATATCTTAAACCCGTATAATATGGAAATACATGAGTTGGTACAAAGTTTAGTAGAATTAAATAAAAAACTTGTAAATTTACAAGTGATGTTAAAGTTATCGGAAAAAGAAAAAGAAATAAAAATTTTAGCAGAAAAAATGAATGAAAATGGTTTTTGGAACAACCAAGAAGAAGCAACCAAAGTAAGCAAACGTTTAAGTTATTTGCAAAATGAACAAACAGAATGGAAAAAATTATCTAGTCAAGTTGTTGATTTGTTGGAAATGGCCAAACTAGATGAAGAAGATAAAGATGTAAATTTACGTGAGGAATTGGAAAAACAATACAAAATTATAAATAAAGCAATCAATCATTTGGAATTTAATACTCTAATGAGTGAAAAATATGATGACCACAATGCGATTGTGGCCATTCACTCGGGAAGTGGTGGAACCGAAGCACAAGACTGGGCCGAAATATTACTTCGCATGTATTTAAAATATTCAGAAAACAAGAATTGGAAAATAATGATGATTGATGAAACACGCGGGCAAGAGGCGGGAATAAAATCAGCAGTGTTTAGAGTTGAAGGTGACCCTTCGGCTAGTGCTCCCCTCGGCGTGAGCTCGGGCCGAACGCAGGGCGGGTTTGTTTATGGACATTTAAAATCCGAACACGGTACTCATCGCTTAGTTAGAATTTCTCCATTTGACGCAGAAAAAATGCGTCATACTTCTTTTGCTTTAGTAGAAGTAATTCCGGAGCTGGAGGAAAGCGAAAGTTTACAAATTGATGCTAAAGATTTGCGTGTAGATACTTTTATGTCTGGTGGTAAGGGTGGACAATCTGTTAATACTACTTATTCCGCAGTACGTATAGTTCATATTCCCACAGGTACCACTGTACAATGTCAAAATGAACGCAGTCAACAACAAAACAAAGAAATGGCATTAAAAATTTTACAATCCAAACTACAAAAAATAAAAGATGAGGAAGAAGATAAAGAAAAACAAAAATTACGTGGAGAATACAAGAGCCCAGAGTGGGGTAGTCAAATTCGTTCTTATGTACTCCACCCATATCACCTAGTAAAAGATTTGCGTACAGATTATGAGACGACCGATGACAAAAGTGTTTTGGAAGGGAATTTGGATGAGTTTGTGGAGAGTTATTTAAGGTGGAAAAAGAAATAAAATTTTCAATGATCAATTTACAATTTACAATAAATTATCAATTTTCAATTACCATTAGTGATTGAAAATTGTGTCATTGTAAATTTATTGAAAATTGAAAAATGAAAATTGGTAATTATGAACATTATTGAAAAAGAAAAAGCATTGGATTACTTGCGATCTGGTAAAATAATTATTTTTCCTACCGAAACCTCGTACGGTCTTGGTTGTGATGCGACCAATCAACAAGCAGTAGATAAAATTTTTAAAATAAAAGGCCGTCGTGGTGACAAACCTCTTTTAGTAATAGTGCCGACAATAGAAATGGCCAAAGAATATTTGGAGTGGAATGATTTGTTGGAAAAGATTGCGACAAAATATTGGTTTACCCGCCGAAGCCCTAGCGAAGGCGGGCCTGGTCCACTGACTGTGGTGGGCATGTCATTGCGAGGAAGCCGGTTCGCATCGGCTGACGAAGCAATCCCAATGGGATCGCCACACCCCTTACTGCGTGGGGTTCGCGATGACAGACTCGCCAGTGGCGTGGTGTCTAAAGATAAAACTATTGCCGTTCGTGTTACTAATGCCGAGATACCAAAATATTTATCCGAACAATTAGGCAGGCCAGTAGTAGCGACTTCGGCAAATTTGGCAGATCTAGGTGATGTTTACAGTGGCGAAGAGCTAATAAAAATGTATGAAGGACGAGAAATTCAACCAGATGCAATTATTAATGCTGGAATTTTACCATCAAATCCACCAACGACGATTGTAAGTGTAGTTGGGGGAGAGTTGAAAGTATTACGGCAGGGTGAAGTGAAAGTCGTTTAACTGAATCCTCCTGGAGTTTATCCCGTACCAGGTTACGGGGAAGGAGGAGTACCCCGACTGCGACGTCGGGGGCAGAAGGCGTTCGTTTTCCTCCCCTTTATAAGGGGAGGATTAAGGAGGGGTAGTATGACAGATTTATACAACAAAAAAGAATATACATTCATTAGACGTAAACTAAGAAAAGAAACACCTAAAGGGGAACAAATACTCTGGCAGAAATTAAGACGTAAAACATTGGGTTGTAAATTCCGTCGTCAGTATGGTATTGGTAAGTATGTAGTGGACTTTTACTGTCAAGAATTACGTTTAGCAATAGAAGTAGATGGTATTACGCACGAAGATAAAGCAGACTACGAAAAAGAAAGAAATCAATTTTTAAAATGTAAAAACATAAAAGTATTACATTTTCGTAGTGAAGAAATATTTTACAATTTAGATAACCTTGTTGAAGGCTTGTATAATCTCTGTGAAGAACTTAAAACTAAACTTTAAACCTTACCCCCACCTAGCCTCCCCCTTATAAAGGGGGAGGAAACCACCCCGTCTCCGACCTGCGAAGGTCGGAGACACCCCTCCTTACGAAGGAGGGGTCAGACACTGTGTGTGATTTATTACACTATAAAAATGTAAACCTTGTGTTAGAAAATAGAACACAAAATTTAAAAAAAAACTTTGGTCGCATGTTTTGGATGCAAGCTTTGCAAAATATTAGTGCTTCTAATTTGATAATTACTTTATTTTATTTGCACCGTGGGTTATCTTTGGCCCAGGTTTTTTATTTATCCATTATTTGGTCTATTACCAATTTAGTATTTGAAGTTCCTTCTAGTTATTTAGCAGATTATTGGGGTCGTAAAAAAACTCTTATTTTGGGTATTGTTTTAGGCGGTTTTGGTGATCTTTTGCTTATTTTTTCACATAGTTTTGCTTTGTTTGCCATTGCCATGTTTTTTATTTCTTTGTGCTTTGCCATGTTTTCGGGAACAGACGAAGCATTGGTTTATGATACTGCCAAAGAATTAGGTAGTGAAGAGAAAACTTTAGGTCATTTGGGAAGATATTTTTCTGCACGTACTTTTTTAAAAATTGGTATGCCACTATTAGCGGCTTTTTTGGCTAAAGATTTATTTGATTGGCAGTTTGTTTCGTTGATTTTGGTTGATTTGACAGCGGGTATTTTATCTTTATTGTTTGCTTGGTTTTTAGTAGAACCAAAACATTATTTTAAGGTAGAAGAACATGAAGGTCATATCTTAAAAGATGCAGTTAAATTAATTAAAACAGATACAGTGTTGGTGAAAGCTTTGTTAACTCGCACTGTATTTTTTATTGCCATGTTCATTCTTTGGCGTTTTCATTTACCTTACCTGTTAAGTATTGGTATTACGATATTGCCAATTGGCATTATGTGGTCAACAGTACATTTAGTTAATTTTTTGATTAATGTATTTATAATTAAAAAAATTGCTCATAAAAAAGTAATGTCCCGAATAAATAATATTAATTTTATAGTTGTTTTAGTAATTTTGCTTGAAGTGGTCTTTATATATTTTGGATTTAATAAATGGTGTATACTATTGGGGTTGGGTTTAGTTTTCTTTTTTGAATCTTCTCGTTGGCCACTATATTCTCAATTGTACAATGAAAGAAGCTATTCTTTTAATCGTGCTACCACACTTTCATTGGCTAATTTTTTGAAAAGTGTTTTGGATATACCAGTGTTGTTTGTTGGTTCGATTCTAGTGGGTGTTAGTCCTTTTTATCCTTTTGTATTTTCTTTTATTTTAGTTTTGATGTTTTATGTTGGAGCAAGATTTTCCAAAAATGATATCCGCACTGTCTAAAAACATATATCTAATAATTTTTTTGGTTATTTCATTAATGGCTGGATTTTTGATAACTTGGCAGTGGCTAGAAACAAGCACTGCTCAGTCATTGGCCATATTATCTTTAGAAGAAATCAAGTCACCACTCCGAGCCAAGGCAGATTTGAAAACTGTAAAAGCATTATATTTAACAGCTTATTCTGCTGGTAACCCAAAGAAATTAGCTGAGATTATTGATTTAATAAACAAAACCGAGTTGAATGCGGTAGTAATTGATATAAAAGATTATTCGGGAAAAGTATTATACAATAGTAATTTGGAATGGGTAAAAAGGTTTGAAGCTAGAGAAAACCGTTTGGGAAATGTACGGGAAGTAATTCAAAAATTACATGATAATAAAATATATGTAATTGCTCGTCTTACTGTTTTTCAAGACCCACTATTGGCAAGTAAAAAACCTGAGTGGGCCATAAAATCCAAAAACGATGGATTGTGGCAAGATAACAAAGGTTTAAATTGGGTAGATCCTACCCGTGTAGAAGTTTGGAATTATAATTTGGCCATTGCCAAAGAAGCTATTGGTTTTGGTTTTGATGAAATTAATTTTGATTATGTGCGTTTTCCTTCGGATGGAGATATGAGTTTGGTAGTTTATAATAATGGCGATGAACCAAAATATCAAACAATGAAGCGTTTTTATACTTTTTTACGTGAGCATCTAAATAATTATCCAGCTTGGATTTCACTAGATATGTTTGGTTATGTTATGGAACGTACTGATGATTTGCGTATTGGTCAACGCTTGGTAGACGCGGTAGATTCGGCAGATTTTATTTGTCCAATGATGTACCCTTCACACTATTCTAGAAATTCTTTTGGGGTAGAAAAACCCGCCGAAATTCCTGGAATAATTATTGATAATGGTATGAAAAAGGGAATGCCGACTTTTGTTAATAAGCGCGCCAAGGTACGTCCTTGGTTACAAGCTTTTGATTTGGGGGCAGTGTATAGCGATGGCATAAAGATTCGCGAGCAAATTGATGCAGTAGAAAAATATAGTGATGCGGGGTGGCTTTTGTGGAATGCCAGTAATAGATATACGTCAGCTGGATTAAAGATAGAGTGGTAATTTTCAATAATCAATTTACAATTTACAACAAATTTTCATTTAGATAATTTTCAATGTCAATGATAATTGAAAATTGGTTATTGATTGAAAATTGTGAATTGTAAATTGATAATTATTTATTATTTTATGCGTCTTACTCCAACAAAATTAAAAGAGCTTTGTGAGCAATATGATCTTTCTCCAAGCAAAAAATATGGTCAAAATTTTTTGATTCAAGAACATCCAATTAAAAAAATGTTTGAAGCGGCAGAAATAAATAAAAACGACCTAGTAGTTGAAATTGGACCAGGTTTTGGAATATTAACTTTTGCTTTGGCAGAAAAAGCCAAAAAAGTAATTGCTTTTGAAATTGAAAAAAAGATTGAAAATTATTGGCAAGAAAATAAACCAGAAAATGTGGAAATTATTTGGGGGAATGCGCTCATGTCATTGCGAGGAAGCCGATTCGCATCGGCTGACGAAGCAATCCCAAGTTTAGTGAAGAGTGCAAAGGGATTGCCACACCTCGCTCGGGCGGGGTTCGCAATGACAGGTTACAAAGTAATCGCCAATGTACCGTATCAAATTACTTCGGATTTAATTAGAACTTTATTGGAATTAGAAAATAAGCCTGAGAGCATTACGATTATGGTGCAAAAAGAAGTTGCTGAGCGTATTTGTGCCCAAGCTGGAGAAATGAGTTTGTTGGCAATTTCAGTACAATATTATGGCGAAGTAAAAACTGTGGCAATTGTAACACGAGGAAATTTTTGGCCAGAACCAAAGGTGGATTCGGCAATATTGCACATTAAAGTGAGACAACAACCCCCTTGTTCCCCCTTTATTAAGGGGGAAACCAACAAACCCTGTTTAATTCCCCCCTTGGTAAAGGGGGGTAGGGGGGATATTGACCAAGAACAATTTTTTAAGATTGTTAAAACTGGTTTTTCACAAAAGCGTAAACAATTGTGGAGCAATCTAAGCAAAGGTCTTAAAATAGAGGGTGAAATGGTAAAAAAAGTGCTTTTGGAAGTGGTTGGCAATGATAAAGTAAGAGCAGAGGAATTGGGAGTAGAGGAGTGGAAAGAAATTACCACGCGGTTATCCACAACGTCAAAAGAAAAATTGCTGTAAAGCAATTTTTTTGTTATAATAAGGCCATTAAACGGTTTAGGTTTTATGCCTGAAAACCAAGAAAAAAAAAGTCTTACCAAAACACAAAAGACAGGGTTTGTCTTATTGTTAATTTTTGCTGTTTTAACAATTGGATTAGGTGGTTTACAATTGCGTAATACAATCTACAGTCCTTTTGTCTTAAAACTTTCTGGCCCTGATTCTAGTTTACAATTATTAAATGACGAACAAACTCGTTTGCAAAGTATAGACACAGATCACGATGGTTTAAATGATTGGGAAGAATTAAATTATTACGAAACTAGTCCTTATTTACCAGACACAGATTCTGATGGCATAAATGATAAGACAGAAATAGATAATGGCGATAATCCTCTTTGCGCCAAAGGAGAAGCTTGTGAATCCAGTACTGCCGAATCAGTTGTTGGTGAAGAACCAATTACTTCGGCAATTGCTGCTACTGGTGTTACGCCAACCGATGTTATAAATTCTTCTGGTCTTTCTGGCTTTACGGAAGGTGGCGAAGAATTTTCTGCTTTATTGGCTGCCCTAGAAGATCCACCAAAATTGCGTGAATTATTATTAAAGTCTGGTAGTATTACAGTCGAGCAATTATCAAAAGTAGATGATGCTACTTTGGTAAAAACTGCCAAAGAATTATTACAAAATCAAATGCAACCTAATAATGAGGTTGTAAATACACCAAGTTCAAATACTTCCACTTTAAATACCACTTCTACTTTGCCGTAATTTATGTTTATTTTACACAAAACAAAAAAGTCCCTGTTAGTTATCTTAATAAGTATTTTTATTTGTGTACAACTGTTTGGAGTTTTGGCTTTTGCCAAACCGGCCAATGCCCAAATGGATTCGGCCATTACTGCAGCTTTTAGTGGCAAATGGACTTGGGAACAAGTTGGTAATTCTTTGTTGGCAGCTTCATTAGGTGCTTTGGTAAATGGCATGTCTTATTTTATGCGTAAAATGGCTTATGATACTGCCATGTATGTGTCTTCTGGTGGTAAAGGAAAAGGGGCTTTGGCTTTTAAACAAGGTCCAGCAAAATATTTTGAAAATGTAGCCAAAGATGCTGCAGCTAGTGCCATTGAAGTTTTTGGTGAACCATTTGGTTTAAATTTATGTCAAACTCCAGATTTAAGAGTACAAGTTTATTTGCAAGTAGGTTTGCGTAACATGTATGGAGATGGTGGTGGTGGCCAAACCGGCCCACAACCAAGATGCGATTGGAATAAATTAAGCAATTCTTGGTCTGGTGAAGCTTTTGAAAGTAAATATGGCCCAGGTGGCAGAAAGTTTTTGGCCGAAACTTTTTCTAATTCCTTAAGAGTAGAAGACACTGATTTTGGTATAGCTCTTGGAGCTATGGGTAAAATAGACAGAATTAAAGCCAATGCCGAAGCTGGAGCTGCTACTGAAAGAATTGAAGGTCAGGGCTACAAAGCTTTAACTGGTTTAATTACTGGTAATGTTAAGACTCCAGCTCAAATAATTAAAACTGAAACCGAGGCAATTACTGCCAAAAATCAAACAGATTTAAGTGCCAAACAAATTGCTGGCATCTATGGTTCTGGAGCTTTACAAATAATTCCCATGGGTGCTTCGGTTTTTATCAACACCCTAACTGGTCAACTTTTAAATAAATTAATGAGTGCGGCACAAGGTTTGTTTAGTGACGACAGTGGAGAAGAAAGTACCGACGGTGGCACAACTAATTTTTTTGCTCAATATGTGCAAGATACTCGTAAAGCCGCAGCCCAAGCTTTTAATTTTTTGTATACAGCAGTACCGCAAAAACAATTAAATACTTACGATATTATTTCAGAATTTGCGGCTTGCCCAGATAGTCCCTCTCTAAATAATTGTGTAATTGACACCCAATTACAACAAGCCATTGAGCGCGCCAAAAGCAACAAACCTCTAACAATCAAAGAAGCCATGAGTGATACAGAAAAGTTATTAAATAAAAAAGGGTTTTTAATTTCTCCTCGTCGCGAAGTAGATAATACTAATTTTAATTGTTATAAAAAAGGCTATTGTTATTCCAATTTACAAAAATTAAGAAAAGCCAGAATTTTGCCAATTGGTTTTGAGTTGGCCGCTTTAAAATCCGATCCCGATAATCCTTGGACTTTGGAACAAGTGGTAAATGGTTTTGAAGATTGCAAACGAGATGAAAATGGAGAGGCTATACCAGACGTAGGACATCCTTTTTGTCATTTAATAGATCCTAATTGGATTATTCGTTCTCCAGAGGCTCATTGCGAGGCCAAAGTAAATGGCCCAATACTCGAAAGTCCAGATACTGCTCGCAGGCAAACAGAATGTGTAGATATTTCTACTTGTTTGGCAGAAAATGAAAATGGTACTTGTGCTTCACCGTTTAGTTATTGTTTGCGAGAAAAAAATATTTGGCAGATTGGCGGGCAATCTTGTAATGATTATTATAGTACTTGTGACACTTATTTCGATAGTACAGGCAAAGCCGTGTCTTATCTTTCTCGTACTTTAGACTTTGGTGAGTGTAATTTGGATGCTGTTGGTTGTCGGGCTTACAGTTTGGAGCAAGGCGCTGGTGGTGTTTGGCAAAATAGTGAACAAATTATTTTTAATAATAAATATTTAAGTCGTCCTCAAACCATATTCTTTAATAAAAATATTGATAATTATAGATGTGCCAATGCCAATGATGAAGGCTGTAGTGCTTTTAATGCCGTGGGTGCAGATAATTCTCGCGGTAGTTTAACTTATCTTAAAAAAGCTCCAGATTATTTAGGTTGTTACGATATAAATACTTCTACTGGTTCCGCAGTAATTAATTGGCCAAAAACCAAAGTAGAATTAAGTTATTTAAATGATCGCTCCGAAAGTTGTAAAAATTTTGCCGGAGTTTGTTTGCCAGACGAATTAGGTTGTGAAAGTTATACTTCGGGCGATGGCGGGGTAGCTATACCAGGCATAATTGGCTCCAATTATTGTCGTCCTGAATGTGTAGGTTATGACACATACAAACAAGAAGCAACCAATTTTTCTTCCTCAACTTTTCCATTACATTTTATTCCTGGCAAGGGCACCAAATGTTTGCCACAAGAAGCTGGTTGTGAAGAATTTACCAATATAGATACAGTAACCAAGGGTGGTGAAGGTTTGGAATATTATACAGATTTGCGTTATTGCGAAAGACCCGCGGCCAACAATCAAGAAACTTATTATTCTTGGCAAGGTTCGGCTACCGAGGGTTATGTTTTACGTACTCACAAACTTTTGCCAATAGACCCAGTAGAAGCTGGAATAATTAGCGGGTTGTCTGGTTTTGTGAGTTCTACTGTTGGTGCCAATGTTAAAAGCACTTTTGTCTCGAGTTCTCCAGCTTATGTAGATGATAGTGTAGAAGCATTAGAAAAAAATTATAATTTATGCAATGCCACAAGTTACAATGTTTTAATTAATAATCCTTATAGTAAAGAAGCCAAGAGTGCCGACTGTCGAGCTTTGTACAATAAAAAAGGGGATGTTTATTATCGTTTATTAGCCGAAACCGTTACTATTTCCGAAGCTTGCCATCCTTTGCGCAAGACCGAAAGTGAATTATATGTAGACCAAAATATTAGTGTTGCTAATTGTACTGCCAAAGGTGGCAAGGTAGAGAATAGCCAATGTTTGCGCTGTTATCGTGGTGGAAAACTAGATAGTACTGGTAATGCTTGTATTTATTGGACAATTTCTAAGTCTGGTGAATCTGTTTCTTGTACACCAACAGCCAAAAGTTGTCGGGCCTATACTGGTAATACGGGCAATAATATAAAAGAAATATTATTTAATGGCGAAGATATTGTTACTTTTGAACCCACGAGTACCGACCCTGGAGCTTTGACTGCGGCAGCCGCTGGTTGGCTTGGTACCAAACAAGTGCGACCAGAATCAATTCAAGTTGGTCAATATTCTTTGGGTGTACAAGGAGAAATAAAATATGAATTTGCAAGTAACGTAATAGAAAGTAATTCTTGGTATGAATTAAGTTTTTGGGCCAAAGGTAATACCCAAAATTTAAATATTAGATTTTATGGCAAAAATGCCACTGGTGGTTTTGAAGAGAAGGGTGAATTTACTTATAACCCCTACGTCCAAGTAAGTGTACCGGCAACTGTGGGTGCTGAATGGCAAGAATATAGTTTGGGCCCAATTTTGTTTAAGGGGAATGGTGAAAAGGAAGTACGTTTGTCTTTTTCTAGCAATGTTACCAACAAAGAATATTATTTAGACAATATTCGTCTAACCAAAATACAAGATCATACCTATTTAATAAAAAATTCCTGGAAAACTGTAGAAGGTTACGATGTACCGTTAACCTGTGACAATGAACCTGCCGATGGTTTGCCGGGCGTGGCTTTGGGTTGTAAGGCTTATCGCGATTCACAGGGTACACCAATTAGCGCCACTGGTTTTGAAAAATTATGTCGCCCCGAAGCTGTAGGGTGTCAAGAATTTTATGATACCTTCAACACTCCCAATGAAATTACCACTAGTAGTTATAATGTGTGGTGTAATGGAAATGTCCAAGGTGTGTGTAAATTAACTTCTAGTACTGTTGAACTTGGCAAATGTGAAGTGCCAGTAGGGCAAACAGGTTGTTTGGTAGACAAAATTGTGGTGCCCGAGGGTGTGGCTTTTCCTAGTGGTATTACCAATGCTTCGGTAGTTACTTCTACTATTATTATTCCTGCCGATACTCCTATTGGCCAACAGATTTATTTAACCAACCGCAGGTCTTTTAAATGTTCGGAAAGCGCTCTTGGTTGTACCAAAGTAGCTTTGGAATCTCGTACAGTATTGGGCTTAAATAATTCACCTTCACTCTATGATTTTTCCGAAACTTACCTAAAAAATAATCCTGCGAATTATAGTGAAACTCTTTGTGCTGATTCTTTGGTAGGTTGTCAAGAATTTAAATCAGGAAGTGATATTACTTATTTTAAAAATCCCGAAATTTTGGGCAGTGTGCAGTGTAATTATAAAACTTTGGTAGACATTGCTGGTACCAAATATTCTGGCTGGTTTAGAGATGGTGTGGGCACTTGTATCAATAATGCCGATAAATTTTGTCGGGCAGATAAAGATTGTGGCACAGGCACCGAAGCCAAATGTAATACCAAAGATCCAGTACCTTGCTATGAAAATTATGTACAAGCTGGCTCAAATTATGGTGTTTGGTCCAATAGTTCAGACAATTACAAAGGATTGGTGGGTATGTGCCCGGCCGCACAAAATGGTTGTACCGAATTAATTGATCCAGCCGATACTTCACAAAACAATCCCGAAGGCAAACCTTATTATATTATTTTTAATCGTGACGTAGAAAAGCGCACTGGTGAGTGCGAAGGTAAGGTAAGCTTAAAAGATGGCTGTGTGTTGTTTGATCGTACCGATCTCCCCAACAAAATTTATAATGTTGCTGAAACATATAAAAATAGTGAAAATTTAACAGATAATAAATATGGTTCGGTAACTCCTTCGACTACAGTGTCGGCTTTGGAACCAAAATTAAAAGCCAATTTAATTTTAAAAGTAGAACGTGACCGTCAATGCAGTGAATGGCTACAGTGTAAGAGTTATGCTGTAAATTATAACGAAAAAGGCCAACCAACCAATTTGTGTGAAGAATTCAAAAGATGTACACAGTTAAATGATCGTGGTGAATGTATTTCTTGGGTACCAGAAAATGATGAGTTATATTCTCAAACACTTACCGAAGATTTTTATGTGGGTCGTTCTACAAATTGGTATGCTGAAGATTTTTCGGGGTATAGTTTGCTCAACAAATATCAAATTGGCAGTTATGTATATTTAAAAATGGGTTTGCCAAATGAACCAACATTTTTGGCACACACGGTTGATGATCGAACAAGACCAGAAGGTGCTGCTGGTTGTACTGTAGCCTTGGGGGCACAGCCCGACAGCAAAGATGGAGATATTTGTGGTTTGGCCAATGGTGGGCGTTGTTGGCAAGGAAATTGTGTTTATCCACTTGAGGGATCTTTTACAGAAGAAGCAGTTAAAGCAACTTTTGCTAGTTATTTAGAACAAGGTTCTTGTAAAGCTTATCCCGAAAAAGAAAGTCCTTTTGAAGTTTATCAAGCTACAGAAGATTTTGGTGATACAGGTGCACCAAAACAATTATTTGGTGTAACAAGTACTATTAGTGGATCTAAGTTTAGATGGAATTACCCTGGTAGAAAAGATAGTTTTGGTAAAGTTAATATTTGTCAGGATTATAAAGATACAGATGGTAATAATTATAAGTGTTCTTGTGGTTATGTTAAAGTAACTTATAAAAATAATGTAACTGATTACTGGCCAGCAACCAACAAAATAGAAAGTATTTTACCAAAGGGTGTCTGTAGTGGTGGGTCTTTGGATGGCATTCCTTGTGATCCAGATTATGGTGACAAAAATCAATGTGGTGATGTTCTAGAAAATCCGGGTCAATGTAGTCGGATTACCGAAAGAACCCAAAGAAATGGGCAAACTGGTTTTTGTTTGGAATATGATTTAAGTAGACCACTAGGCAAAGCAAACACAGATTTTAAAAAACAAACCTATGCTTGTCTCACTTGGTTGCCAGTAGAAGTTTCGGCTTCGGGAATAGACACTTACAATTATTATGAAAAAGCTGGTTATCACCCCGGCATAGACGCCAACGCTTCTCTTGGACAAGTTTTTTGTACCGAGTCTACTGCCAATGGCCAGTTTACTTATGACACAACACAATATCAGAATTTGGGTGGAATTGTAGAGTCTAAATGCAGTTATTTATTTAATGAATTTGGACAAAGTAGAATAAATACTTCTGACCTTACTGGTGCCTGCGGTCCTAGTGGCGCTGTAACATCAAATTATAGCGGTGATCAATTTGGATTAAATATGTATACAACACTGTCAAAATTATTAATATATTTTGATACGGGTCTTGAAAATTTTCAAACTAGTTTTGCCTGGCTAGGTGATAAAAATAACTATGATAGTGGTTATGTAACCAACAAAAATGTTTATACTTTTATGCAGCTTTTTGGCTGGCATGGAGTGGATAAATTTTTAACTCAAAAAGATGTAATGTCTACTAATGGCGCAATATCTGCGCCAGACGTGGTAGTTTGGTATATAAAAGATCCAACTTGGTGGGTAGACACTTTGTTAAGATTGTCTAATACGGGTTGGGATTTATCAAGTGATTATTTTACTACAAGAATTCCACATAGTTATAGCTATGATATAAATAAAACAATTTATTTAAATGAAGTACGAAGAATTTATTTGCCATCTTTTGCTTTTATTGTGGACGATGGTACTCTGCATGGAGATGCTGGTGATGATATGGTTTTTACCGATGATATTTATATAGATTTTGAAAGATTAAGAACCAATGGTTCTCTTTATGATAGATTTCAGAACCCTTGTGTTAAAGGAGGGTCATTAACCTGTATATCGGTAGATGGCCCACGAAATGCTGCTTATAGTAGAAAAGAAGTTTATGAACCTGGTGCAAGCCATTTTGTAGGCTATGAAGACGATGAAACATTTCCTTATTATACTTTTTATGGTGTAAGGGATGATGGTACAGAAGTGTATGGTATTTATTTGTTAACTCAAGAATTTTTGGATAAATATCCTGGTGCAACTAATATTTATAAAGCCATGGTCTGGAATATAGATAGAAATAATAACGGAGATATTTGGCCAAATCAGCTGGCTGGACGTTATATTCTTACTTGGGAAAATAAAAATGGTGTTTTAACTAAGCCAGGTGAAGGTTATCCCAGTGTTGAAACCAGTCTAGCAGCAGGCAACGCTTTGTGTGAAAAGATAGTTAATGGTGTTCCAAAATGTGAAATAAACAAAGTTAGTTATCTAGGGGCTTTAATAGAATTTATGCCTCGTTGTACAACTTTTAATTTGGTACATAAAAATCAATCTAATGATGATTATGACACCAAGAACAAAGCTTGGACCAATAGAGTTTGGATCAATGGTGCAGAAAAATATACATTTGACCGAGCAGGGAATGAATATTTTAAACGTGATGGTGCTGGGACTTCGGCTCCTTATGGCGCTACGGCTTTGTCTGAAACAGACTTTACTGATAAAACGGTTTTAAGAAAATATTGGTATCAAAATTTAGTTTTTGCTGGAGGCTTTCCTTTTGCTTGTTATGACAAGATTTTTTCTGGTGCTAATTTTGATGTTGTGCCTGTAATCGGTTTATATTTTAGTGGTAATTGGGGAGAAAAAGCGTATTGCAGTGGTTTGCTCGGGCATATTTCAGAATTAAGAACTTTTAAGCCAATTATAGAAAAGTTTTCTAGCCAAGTAAATATAAATAGTAGTCCATGGGAAAAAGGCTTTGATGGAGAAGATGCTTTGGCACGTCTTTTTGCGAAAAGTTTTGAAATAAAATTTCGTAGTCCAACTAGTACAGATGAAACAAATTTTGTTAGAGTTGTTGATGGTACTGACAATGCCGGTGATTTAGGTATTGCTAATAAATATTATAGCGATACCGAATCAGAAGTAACTCTCTTTCCACCACGCATATATTCCTTAAACCCCAACACTTGTAAAACTGGTTTATCTAGTGTGCCGTGTACTTATGGCGAAGAAAACAATGTAACTGTGGGCAATAAAAATGGCACCAAAACAGATTATAACAAAGACGGTTCTATTGATGAAGATTTAACTGGCGACCAAATACCAGAATATAATTATGGGTTAACTAGCTTTTTGGCTTCGGTAAAGTTTTATGCTTTGGCCGACGAAAATCGCATGCCAATCAAACGGGTGTTGGTAGAATGGGGAGACGGAAGTATAAAAGATGAGAGAGTTGGCATGTATAGAAATCATTTACCATTTTGTTCGGATGATGCCGAAACCGCTAATCGCAATTTCTGTTTTGCCAATGGTGTAAACACTCAATTAACTTGTACTACTCCCGAGGATTGCCCTGTTGAGCCTGGCACTGATTATTATTGTCACGCTAGTGTTCCAGCAGAACCTCACTTTGGCGTAGCCAAACGCGCTTGTGAAACAAATATTTTTGAACGTGTTCATAATTATACTTGTACAGATTTGGATGCTGGTGAAGTTTGGACTTCTACAACAGAACAACTTTCTTCAGATATTAAACAAAAATTACAGCGAATGGGTGTGGCAAATGTTCCTTTTGTTTGTATTTTTCAGCCCAAAGTTCAAGTTTTGGATAACTGGGGTTGGTGTAATGGAACATGTGGAGATTTAACTGATTATGGTGGAAATAATAATGGAATAATAGATGGTAGTGAGTTTGAAGGTTGTTATAATAATACTGACCCAGCTTCTGGCTCTTTAGATTGCGATCCGGGAGTTTCACCTGTCACTAATGAAAAACATTGGACACAATATCAGGGACAAATTATTGTAGTGCCAACTAGTACTGCATCGGGGGGATATTAATTTTATAACTCATAGAACAGATAGCATGAAGCATTATTGACAAAAGTGAAATTGTAAACTATAATCATTATATATGAACGAAGAATTATTAATACAAAAAGTGATAGGTCTAGAGGCAGATATGAAAGAAGTGAAACAAACACTTGGAGAAATTAATGGTAAAATTTCTTTGTTTGATGATTTGTTGTCTGGTCAAGATAAGATGATTCAGCTTTTAACTAGAGTTGATCAAGAGAGTGTTTTTTTTAATAATAGAATAAGAAGACTGGAAGAAGACAGAGTACAAAAGTTGGAAACAGATATGAAAATAGTAAAACAGCATTTGCAACTTGTATAACAACCACCATTAAGAGATCCCTCGACTTCGCTTCGCTACGCTCGGGATGACAGTGTAAAATAAAAAATTCACCTTTTGGGTGAATTTTTTATTTGCTTTGAATAAAATTATTTTCATTCAAAGTGTGAGTGGTGGAGAGGCCGACCATCCACACCTCCGCGTATCGAGGACGCAGAGAGAGAGGAAGGGAGAGAACGAGACCGGAGGTCACGGGCGCTGGAGGACGATGGGGGTGTCGCCGATGTAGGAGCCCCAGAGCTTGAGCTTGATGACTTCTTCGAGCGAGGCGAAGATCTTCGGGTTGTTGAGTGGCCCTTGGAGGACCTCCCATTCGCCCTTCTTCGCGAAGAAGTAGACACCGAAGTTCTCGGTGCTGGCGTAGCAGTAGCTGGGGTCCTTCTCGTAGTCGACGAACTGGTTGATGGTGTAGACGTTGCCGTCGTCATCCACCCAGTTGCCTTCTCGCGACGCCAGCGGCGCGCAGTCGGTCGTCGTGACCTCGTCGGTGAGCACCTCTTCGGCGCTCGTGGCGTCCGGCGAGTCGTCCGGGGGGTTGGCGATGCAGGAGTCGCCGCTCTTGATCATGTGCCCGGGGCACGTGAACGGGAGCTGGTTGTCCTGCGAGACGTCGTCCTCGAGAATCGAGGTGTCGCCGCCGATGGTGTCGGCGGTGTTGATGACGTCGCCGTCGTAGCTGTCGCCACCACCACAGGCGGGGACGAAGAGGGCCACCATGAGAGTGACCCAGAAGGAGAGAACCAGCGAGTTGCGGGTCGTCGTGAGCATGGTGCGCCTCCTAGCGCGTTGTTGTTGCCCAGAATAGGGATTTAGTAAATCCACATTCTGGGCAAGCACTAGCAAGGCATAACCATGGGCCTCTTAATTCCACCACACCCTAAACCACAAGGGTTCAGGGTAAAATTTTTAAAGAGCATTATCCATTTATAGTATAGAACATTAAAACCTTGTCTGTCAAGACAAGGGAAACGATTATAGCATATTTTAGCCTTTTTGTCAAGGGTATGCGGTGGATAAACTGTGCACCGTTGTCATGCTGAACTCGTTTCAGCATCCCTTACTTATTTAATATTGCCAGGGGATCCTGAAATAAATTCAGGATGACAGACAATGTGGATATCTATATTTTTTCTTTAAACAAACAAAAAAATGTGTTATAATGTTTGTAGTTTAGCATGTAGTGTAAATCAACTGTCATGCTGAATGTAATTGTCATGCTGAACTTGTTTCAGCATCCCGTGAGATCCTGAAATAAATTCAGGATGACAGCCAAGTTCAGGATGACATTTAAAAAAAGTCATGCTCAAATTCTTTAAACAAAAAAATAAGCAGAAATATCTTTTTGTGCTAAGCGCGGCATTTTTGCTTACGCTAGTTTTGGTTTTGCCTGTCTCTGCTCAATGGGATCCTGCTGGTTTTCAAAATAGTGTCATGAGTATAATTTCGGATTTGTTTTTGGGCTTTGGTAAATTTTTTATTGGTAGTGCAATTTTCTTTTTAAAGTTTTTTATTGCCCTAGCGCAATACAACAATTATTTAGATGTACCCACAGTACAGATTGGTTGGGTAATGGTTCGCGATGTGGCCAATATGTTTTTTGTGGTTGCTTTGCTCGTGATTGCTTTTGGCACAATTTTGGGGTTAGAACAATATCAATGGAATAAAACTTTGGTCAAACTTATTTTGGCCGCTGTGTTTATTAATTTTAGTAATTTAATTTGTGGAATTTTTATCGACATTGCCCATGTCTTTACCATTACTTTTGTAAATGCGATTGCTGGGGCCGCGGGTGGCAATTTAATCAACATGTTTAAATTGTCCGAGATTTACAAAATGGTTACTGGTGGTGCTACACCACAACCTGGTACTAATTTATCTTTAGAAGTTTTGATTGGTTCTTTTGCGGCTTTTATTTTTTCTTTAATGGTCGCCTTAATTATGGGTTTTTATGCCCTAATTATGCTTTTCCGTGTAGTAGCTTTGTGGGTCTTAATTATTCTTTCGCCTTTGGCTTTTATTTTTCAAGTTTTACCCGAAACAGAGGCCCGAGCCAAAGAATGGTGGAAACAATTTGGTAATTATGTGTTGGTCGCACCAGTAATGGTTTTCTTTATGTGGTTGGCTTTTGCTACTCTGGGTACTGGTGATGTAGTCACCACACTAGATTTAAAATTAAATGAACAAACATTATCCGATGTAGTGGCTTCGCAAGCAACGAACAAAGCCGAAGGTCAGGCCGAATATTCTGGCCCCAATGCTTTGTCCCTAAATGCTGTTACTACTTGGGAAAATCTTGCCAGCTTTTTAATCCCTATGGTTTTGCTCTATGTAGGCATACAAAAAGTTCAAGAACTTTCGGTGGCAGGTGGCAGTATGTTGGCTGGGGCACTTGATACAGTCAAGAAAGTAGCCACTGTGGCTTCGGGTTTTGCTGCCGGCCGGTGGTTGGTTGGCAAAGGTGCTGAAGGTGCCAAAGCCGTGGCCGGTGGGGTTGGTTTGGGCTTGGTAAAAGGCGCGGGCTATGTGGTTGGTGCCGAAAGAATTGGTAATTACTTTAAACGACAATTACAAGGTTTTCATGCTTGGCGGCAAGATTCTGGTTTAAGACCTATACAAAAAGAAGTAGATGAAGAAGTAGCGAAAAAAGATGCCGATGGCAAGGTGATGACAGATGCAGATGGAAAAGTCATAATGGAAAAAACTGGACGCAAACGTATGATTTACGAACAAGAAGACTTTTTAAATACAGAAACTGGTCAAATGGAAAAGCGTTTCAAAATGGAAAAAGTGGCTCCAAAATTTGCTCCTTTACAAAAAATATTTTTTGCTGGAGCAGCCAGAGACACTGCTTCTCGTAAAAAATTAGAAAAAACTACAAACTTTGCCAAAAATCGTACCGAATTGTTGGACAAATTAACCAGTGGTGTGCCAACTGCTTGGATGATGGGTGGTACAGAAAAGATCGATGCCTTAGACAGAATTGAACAAGGTATGGTTTTGGGTATGAAAGCTCGTTCTGCTGCCAAAACCGAAGAATTTCATGCTATGGGCGAGGCCATGGTTTTGCAAGCGCCACGTTACAAAGTAGAAGGTTGGGGTAAAATGACTGGTAAAGATCCAACAATTGCCGAACAAGCAGCCAAGCATTCACAAGCCGCAGTAGTCAACAAAGCCATGGTAGAAGCCATTAAATCTGGGGCCAAAGCCAGATATATCAAAGGCGCTTTTTCTTTTGGTCCATTTGATCCGGGGAAAGCAACCGGTGTTGATGCTCAAGGCAATGCTGTGTATGACCAAGGCCGGAATTTAATACATCAAGCCAATATTTTGGAACACCGAAAAGAAGAAAGTGAATCAATTGTTAGTAATATTAAATTATTAGATGTTGCCGAAGAATCTGTAGAAGGCAAAGAAGAGCTTGAAAAAGCATTAAAGCGTTTGAAAGCAGAAGGTAGAAGTAAATTACCAGAAATATTACAAGCAATGCATAATCCTGCTGCCAGGGCGGCTTTTGCCAAAGAGGTTGAAGAATATACCAAAGAAAAAGTTACTGGCGCAGCTCATAATAAATTGTCTGACCAAGCGGGTAGTATGCATAATTGGGCAGTAAATGGTTTTGATACACCAAGCACAGCTATCAAAAAAGTAGTCGCAGCAGCTGGTGAACCTTGGAAAGGAGAAGAAAAAGAAAAGGCTGCTTCTATGAGTACAGACGCTTTCCAACATTTATTGTCAGTAGCCATGAATGGCAAACTAGATGATGGACAACGTGGCACAACTATGGCTTTAACCGAATTTTTGGTAAAGAATGGCTGGTTAGATGATATGTTGTCGCGGATGGTTAATAAAACTAGAGAACTAGTTGCTGGTAATATTACCAATCCAGATGAAGCTAAAGAAGTAGAGGAAATGGCCAAGTGGATGTGTGATGAAAATGGTTGGGGTACATTACAAAGAGACAAGGATACGGGTAAAATTACTGGGGTAGACATTGTGAATGAATCTTCCAAAGAAAGAACCAATGATTTACAAAGATTTTTTGCTTCGGGAATGGACAAAACTTCTTTTCAATCAGAAAGTGCAGTTTTATTGCATAAAAAAATTATGGAAGATAAAAGTGGTGAAGCAGTTGATATAGAAGATGCGGCCAAAGATTTAGCCGAAAGAATGAGAGGCGACAATGGCAAGAGTATGGCAGAATATGAAACTGATTACCAGACATATGGAGTAGAAACTTTAAATTGGACACCAGAACGTATTAAACAACAATTTTCTACTTTTGAAGATGCTTTTGTAAAAGGTGCAAAAGATGCTCAAACTGCAGTAACTGGTTTTGTAGAAAGATTGAATGAACATGCTGAAGAACAAGAGTACTTAACAGAATTAAAACCATTGGGTATCGATACTACTCATATTGATGACACTGGTCATACTTTTCATAATCAACGTCGTGGTTATGCTCATGGTCTTTTGGCGCCCGATGCCATGGCCAATATGGAAGGTGACATGGTAAAACAAGATGGCGCTACCAAAATGAGAAAACACAAGAGTCATGCCATTGGTTATATGGAAGAAGATACTGGTACTTTGCACCGTTTAGAAGGTGATCGGGTGGCAACCATGTATTCGGGTGTAGACAGTAAACAAAAAAATGAGCTTCAGGATGTTCGTATTCAGCGTCATTTGTTAAAGAACGCGGCTGATGAAGAATTTATCAAGGAAAGTGGAAATTTGATTGTTGGTTCAGCTGATTCTGTTTTGGTTAAAAAGAAATTTAAAGGTGATAAAGAGGCCGCGGCTATTGATACAGCGCGTGATTGGGCCGTGTTATTAAATAATGGTGGTGAAAAAGCTTTGATGGGATTTTTGGGTACTCACTCGGGAACTGGCTACGAGGGCGGGGTAAGTGGCAAATTTAATTTAAAACTTTTTGGGGAAGATATTACCAGCGCTGATCAGTTGGTTGAGTGGATTAATAAGACTATGGCAGAAGAAGAAAAAAAGAGAGCGGCTGGAGTTTCCAAGAGAGATAAAAGAGATCATCGTAAAATAAAACAAGTTGATTTAGCCTCGATAATTAGGGGTGTCAAAGCCGCAGCTGCTCAAGCTGTTGCCACTCCAGAAGGAAATGTGGTAGATGAAACCTTGGGTGATGGAGTATAGTTTTGTAAATACTAGCTTATGTTGGATAAAAATAATTTAAAAGTAAAAAATTGGTTGCAAAATAAAGAAGCTTTAAAAGAAACTGTTGATTTGGCCAATGTTTTTTTTGTTGGCAAATGGCAAGAAGAAAGTGTTTTGGACTGGCTTAATAAATTAAATCAGCATTTAGAAGATTATAATCCCCTAAAAATTGCTAGTGATCTGGATACGGCTTTTGTAAATACAGTTTTAAATCTTTTAGATTATAATTTACTCAGCGAAATTAAAGATGTCTTAACAAAATTAATTGCCAACAAAACCGAGGCTGAGGCGCAAAAATTAGATGAGTTAATTAAACAATTTGAACCAGATTTTTCCAATATTGCCGCTGTTTTACTTTGTTCCTTGCCAACCGATACTAGCGTGGCTTTAGAAGAAATAGACTCAAAAGATCTCACCCCTGGTTTTTATCGGTTTTTGGGTCAATCAGTATTGGGCCACGAACATCAAGTAAGTTTTGAAGCTTTTAAAATTTTGGAAAGTAGTGTTTTTAACAATCAAAAAAACACTACCAAAGACAAATTGATTTTTATTGCAGTGATATTTTTGGCATATAACCAATTTAAAAGTTTAAGTTATACCCAACAAATAGAATTATTACTCAGTTATTTTTGGTCAGCAATTGAGGTTGGTGTGCCTGTTGCCGAAATTTTTGCAGAGCAACTGCTTACTGAAAATTCTTTGGTTGAATATATTAATACGAGTATTTTGTGGGGCAAGACAATTTTGGAAAGTAAAGAAGTAATTTTTATAGATAAAAATAAGCAAAACTTTTTAGTGGGGGATCTGGTGATTAAATATCTAATAATGGCGGGCAATGACATTTTGCTTGAAGATAAACAAAATAGTTATTTAGAAAAAATTATTAAAGAAAATAATTTAAATAGTGATAAAAAAGAAAAATTAATTAGTTTACTTTCTTTTTATTTGCGTTTAAGCACCTGTAGTTTAGTAGACTATAATGGTTTGTTGCACGAGCAAGGCCTGGTAAAAACACCTTTTGATTGGCAAGAATTAATTAATAATGGTATCTCTGATTTACAAGCAGAAGAAATAAAAAAATACTTTTCACAGTTACACCAATCTTTGAGCATTAAAATTGAAATAGTTAATTCTTTACAAACCATGTCAAACTGGCGCGAGGAGCCTTATTTTGAAAGAATGCTTGCCCTTAGCCAATCATATGAAGATGTTTGCGGGTTGTATTTTGGTCCTTTGGTTTATTTTGATGGCGAAAAAGATAAATGGGATTTTTATGTAGAATTACCCAATGGTTTAAAAGAAAAGTTTGAAGAATCATTTAAAAAATATGGAATTAAAGAATAATTTTTGGTTTAATTATCAGTTACAAAATTACCACGAAGTTGTTGATTCTTTTGGTTTGTTAGAAAACAAACGTTTGGAAATTATTTCAAAAATTGGCAAGTTGGGTGAAAGGATTTTTTTATATGTTGATTTTATTTCTAAAAAAATATTACAACACCAAATTAAACCCGAAGTAAGTTTTGAAACCAATCTTATTAAATATTTGGATTTAGGATTATTAAATAATTTTATTAACGATCCTTTAAACAAAGAAAATCGCGATTTGTTTTCCGAACAGCTTTTGCTGGTTTATTCGGCTTTGGGCGGGGCTTTGCCTATAAATGCTTATTCGGTAGAAGAAATGTTACAAATCAAATCAGCCGAATATTTATATTATGATGATAATATTTTTGTGGGTACTTTACGTTATATTTTTAGTGATTTGGATGTATTTTATAAATATTTACCAAGTATTAGCGACTATTTGTTTAGAGATGGCCAAAATTCTATTAAACAAAACTTTGATTGGCACACAGCTTTTATTTATTCGGCTTTAATTAATTTTTGCTGGTCAAGTTTTTGGTTTTTAAAAAGTGAAGAACAAGAAAATTTGCTTAAAAATTATTTTTATACGGCCATTGTTGCCGGAGTGCCGGTAAAAATTATTTTAGATCGTTTTTTGGCTGTGGGCACTGCAGAAGAAAAAGTACGTTGTCAACAATTGTTTGCCAATGGTCTTGAAAATAATTTAGAAGAAGTTCCTTTGAATGGAGATTTTACCGAGTGGAAAAAATTATTAGCTATTATCCGTGGTTTTTCGGTGCGAATTAAGGGTTCAAATTCTGGTTTTGAACAAGAAGAATTTTTAAAGGAATTTTATCAAAATCAACCAGGGAGAGACGTTTATCGCGGTTGGCTACGAGAAGTTTTGAATATAGTGTTTAGTTTGGAAAAGTAGTACAATTATCAGTTTTCAATTTACAATTTACAATAAATTTTCAATTAAATAATTTTCAATGAATAAAAGTTCTAACAACTATGATTTGGAAGAACGTACAGCAGTATTTAGTGGAGAGATAATTAAATTTTGTAGAAGTCTAAAAGAAGATAATGTTACTAGACCGTTGATAAATCAGTTAGTGCGTTCTGGAACTAGTATCGGGGCAAATTATTGTGAAGCTAATAACGCGAGTTCAAAAAAGGATTTTCAAAATAAAATATTTATTTGTAAAAAAGAGGCACAAGAGACCAAATATTGGTTAAGGACACTTTCTACCTGTTGTCCAGAAGAAGTAGAAAATTTAAGGAAACTTTGGAAGGAAACACAAGAATTATTGATGATATTTCAAAAAATTGTGAATACTTTAAGAAGTAAATGATAATTGATAAATTGAAAATTTATTGTAAATTGTAAAATGGTTATTGTAAATTAAACAATTATGAGTAATTCTCCCACAATTCTAGTAAAGAAAGCTGACGGCACCCAGGTTCGCATGACCATGGAGGAGTTTAAGGTATACAAAAGTGGCGTTAATTCAGATAACAAAAAGCAAATAGCCTTCGTCCCGAGCTCAGGCCGAGGGGCAGATAGCATAAAAAAAATTGAGACAGCGGTTAAGACAGAAATAAAACATGAAGAGAAATTAGAAAATTTAGAAACTGAGAAATTAGTTGTTAACGACTTGCCAATGGTGTTGAATACCGAAGCTTTAACAACTACTGCACCAGTAAAAGAGGTGTTTGTAAATGAAGCGGAATATAAATCATTAAACCATGAAAACATTAAAGCTTTAAAACAAGTTGAGCCTGTAAAAATAAAACAGCCAGTAATAAAGCCAGAAATAGTAAAAATAAAAAATTGGAAAGAGGATGATTATAAATCTTTGCTGGATAGCCCAGAAACAGAAAAAGTGGCTCCAGTTGCTAGTGCGCCAGTAAACAAAAATGAACAATTAGCAGAAAAGATTATTTCGGCTCTGCCTTTTAAAGTTAATAATGACATTTTAGGTCGTTTGCGTTCTTTGGTACTGTCTCGAGTAAAAGAAATTCGTGATGATGACCAAGTAGTAAGTTATGCCACTCGTGCCAAAGAAAATGGGGGACTGGGTTTGGCCGAATTAGCTGCTAGTGATTTGGTTGCTTTAATTAATAAATATTTACCAAGCAAATCAAAATTAACCAAGACTGTTTTAGACGACGAAGAATCAGAAGCACCGCAAACTGCTACCAAAATGGCACCCGCCAAAGTCTATTTTCCCCAAACAGAAACCAAAAAGCCAGAAGTTGTGGGCAAACCAATAATGCAAGATGTAACGCCTCCACCGCCGGTAGAAAAGAGAAGTATGGGCCCTGTAGAAGAGTTTAAATTTATCACTGTGGTAGATTTTCGTCGTTTGGCTACTAAACCAGAAGAGTGTACCAGAATTTTAAATGAAAAATTAATTGCTTTAAAAGCAGAATCATATTTAATTTATAGCCAAGCAGTGGCTGGCTGGTTTGCTAGTCCATTGTATAGTAAATATTGCGAAGTTTTTAAAAGAAGTTTAAACGAAAAACAAAAAATAAGTGATTTATTGTTAATTAAAAATAAAGAAGAATTAACTTTGGAAGAATTTAAAGCCCTATTGGAATTTAGTAGGGGGTTGAATGGTTAGTGTCTGTCATGCTGAACTAGTTTCAGCATCCCAGGAGATCCTGAAATAAATTCAGGATGACAAAACAATATGCAACAATTTGTAGTACCACAATTTATTGATGTTGAAGATAAAATTTTTGGGCCGATTACTACCCGTCAATTTTTAATTTTGTTGGCAGCAGGCTTGCTGATTTTTGTATTCTATAAATTAACAGATTTTGCTTTGTTTGTAACTCTTACGGCAGTGTTGGGCGGGTTGGCACTGGTATTTGCTTTTGTAAAAATAAATGGCCAGCCTTTTCATTATTTTTTGTTAAATTTATTACAAACTTTGCGCAAACCCTCTTTAAGGGTCTGGAAGAAAAATTTGTCTGATGAAGAATTAAATTTTTTACGTAAATTAAATACCGAGAAAGCACCTGAAAAAATTGCTAGAAAAGAAGTAAAATCTGGGCATATCCATGATTTAGCATTACTCGTTAATACTGGTGGTTTTTATAAACCAGAGGATGAATTGTAATTATCTGTCATCCTGAATTTATTTCAGGATCTCCTGTTAGCATTAAAAGTGTTGGGGATGCTGAAATGGTACTTGTCCTGAATTTATTTCAGGATTCAGCATGACAATTGCATTCAGGATGACAACCAAGTTCAGCATGACAAATAGAACGTTTTGTGTTAAAATGACAAGTGTAATATGGCCAAGAAACAAGAAATGAAAGGAAGAGTAAATAATAAGCCTTCGACCCAGGCTTATTTGCCTATTGCCGAAATTAGAGACGGGGTAGTTATCTTAAAAGATGGCACTTTGCGTAGTGTGCTAATGGTTTCTAGTATAAATTTTGCTTTAAAATCCGAAGATGAACAAAATGCTTTGGTATCGGCTTATGTGGGTTTTTTAAATTCATTGGATTTTCCTTTACAAATATTAATGCAGTCGCGACGTTTGCAAATAAAACCATATTTAGAAAAATTAGCCAAAATAGAACGTGAACAAACCAATGAATTGTTGCAAGTTCAAGTAGCCGATTACAAGGCTTTTATCGAAGAATTTGTAGAAATTGGGCAAATTATGACCAAGAGATTTTATGTAGTAGTGCCTTATGACCCCTTATCCAACAACAAAAAAAGCTTTTGGTCTAGATTTAAAGAAGTTTTAAAACCCGCAATTACTTTGCGCCTAAAAGATGAAAGGTTTAAAAAAAGAATAGAAGATTTGGAAATGCGTTTGCGTCAAGTAAGGAGCGGCTTAGAAAGTATGGGTTTGCAAATTGTACAACTAGACACCCAATCATTAATAGAATTATTTTATTCCACTTACAACCCCGATACTGCTTTTAGTGAGCAGTTGGGCAAAATAGGTGATATCCAAATAGAAAATATTTAATATGGCCTTTAAGCCAATGCAAAATTTAAAGATTGATAATACTTTGAGTGGAGAATCAGTAAAAGAAAAAGCAAAAAAACAAATTGCCGAGGAAATTGTAAGTTTGGAAGAAGAAAAAGTTTATCGTCGCGGTACCGTGGCAATTCGGGATTTAATTTCTCCTGCTGGTTTGCGCATCGAAAATAATTATATTCAATTGGGTGATGTATTTTTGCGCACTATTTTTGTAATCACTTATCCACGTTATATTGCCGTAGGTTGGGGCATGCCGATTTTAAATTTAAACATTACCATGGATGTTTCCATGTTTTTTTATCCAGTGCCTTCACCAATTATTTTAAAACAACTAAAGAAAAAAGTAGGTGCTTTGGAAGCACAAATTACTGGTGATGCCGAAAAAGGCGCTGCTCGCGACCCAATTCACGAAACTGCCCTTCGCGATATTGAACAATTGCGTGATGATTTGACCCAAGGAGTGGAACATTTTTTTCAATTTTCTTTTTATGTAACTGTTTATGCCAAAGATTTAGACGAACTTAACCGGACTACCGAAGATGTAGAAAATATTTTTGGTTCCAAATTAATTTATAGTAAGCACGTGTTGTATCAAGCCGAACAAGGTTTTACTTCTACTTTGCCCCTCGGCATCGACGAATTATCGATTGCTTTCAACATGAATTCTTCGCCAATTGCGGCTTCTTTTCCTTTTATTTCTTCGGAATTAACTTCGGATGATGGAATTTTGTATGGCATTAATCGTCATAATAATAGTTTGATTATCTTTGATCGTTTTAGTTTACAAAATGCCAATATGGCAGTGTTTGCTACATCGGGTGCTGGCAAATCTTATACCGTAAAGCTAGAAGTATTGCGCAGTTTAATGATGGGTGTGGATATTATTATTATTGATCCGGAAATGGAATATCAGCATTTGTGCGAAGCAGTGGGAGGTACTTATGTAAATATTTCTTTGGCTGCCGAAAGCAAGGTTAATCCTTTTGATTTACCACGACCAGTGGGTCAGCAGATTTCTACCGAAGATGTAATTCGTAGTGCCATTATTACCTTAAAAGGCTTAATCCGCATAATGTTCGGCAGTCTCAATGTTACTGAAGATTCCATTATGGATCGGGCTTTAAAAGAAACTTATGCCAAAAAAGATATTACGCCAGATTCTGATTTGGGTAGTATTGAACCGCCAATTATGCAGGATTTGCTAGAAGTTTTAGAAGGCATGCAAGGGGCAGAAAATTTGGTGCTACGTTTAAGAAAATTTACCGAGGGTACTTTTTCGGGATTGTTCAATTCGCCCACCAATGTAAATATGAATAATCAGTTGGTGGTATTTTCGGTGCGTGATTTGGAAGACGAACTTCGCGCTATGGCAATTTACAATCTTATCAACTATGTTTGGAATATAGTTCGCAGTGAGCGCAAAAAAAGAATTTTAATAATTGATGAAGCTTGGTGGTTAATGACTCACGAAGATAGTGCCAAATTTATTTATGCTTTGGTAAAACGTTGTCGCAAATATTATTTGGGGGTTACCACTATTACCCAAGATGTGAGCGACTTTTTGCGTTCTCCCTATGGTCAGTCTATTGTAACCAATTCGGCTTTACAACTTTTATTGCGTCAAACACCAGCGGCAATTGATATTGTACAAAAAACTTTTATGCTTACCGAAGGCGAAAAATATTTATTATTGGAAAGTGCAGTGGGTGAAGGAATATTTTTTGCTGGTTTAAAACATGCCGCGATTAAAGTAATTGCTTCTTATACCGAAGATCAGTTGGTAACTTCGGATCCCAAGCAATTAATGGAAATAGAAAAAGCTAAAAAAGAATACGAAGAACAAATGCTTAAATAACTAACTGTCATCCTGACCGAGTGTAGCAACGAGTGGAGGGATCTCTTAAACAATGTACAAGAGATTCCTCGACTTCGCTTCGCTACGCTCGGAATGACAAATTTATGTATATGCTTACACTACGTCAAAGAATTTTTGCTTACATTGGTATTTTTGTTGGTTTGGTGGTGGTTTTTTTGTTGGCTTATTTATTTATCAACAATAGTGGCGGGGTACGTGATTATGTAACAGAAAAAGGCACAAAAATTTTAAATATTAAACCCACAGGAGAGCAAACACCGGTGGCTACTACTACTCCAAACGTGGTAAAAGCCGACCCGCTTACTCCCGAGATTTATACCAAACAATTGTCACGAATTTTTGTCGAGCGTTTTAGTAGTTATTCCAACCAAAATGATAATCTTCATATTAGCGAAGTAATTCCACTTTGTACCGAAACAATGGTTGCTTGGCTAAAGACACAAAATTTAACTAGTAGTTTGGATTATGCGGGGGTAACTACCAGAGTAATTGCCAGTAATGTTAGTAAAATTACTGCTACCTCGGCTACCGTGGAAATTCAAGTACAACAAGAAATAGAAAATAAAGCGGGAAAACAAGTGGTACAAAAAGATGGGCGTGTGGAACTTTTAAAAGTAGGCAATGATTGGAAAATAGATGGGTTGTATTGGCAAAAATAGTTTAATTTTCAGTAATCAATTTTCAATTTACAAAAAATTTTCAATTAAATAATTTTCAATGTTATTGATAATTGAACATTGTAAATTTATTGAAAATTGTGAATTGTAAATTGGCAATTTATGCTACATGGATTAATTAGTTTAATTAAAGATTATATTTTTCCCGTATATTGTCTAGGTTGCCAAACAGAAGGTGAGTGGGTTTGTAAAAATTGTTATAACAACATAAACGCGCAGAGCGTTTTTTGTTTTACAAATTTAGAGGATAATTTTGTTAATTTATTAATTTCGCCTTATCTTTATCAAGAAAATGAACTGATCGGCAAAATTATTCAATATTTTAAATATCATTATGCAGAAGAATTAGAGCAGGTAATCTTTAATTTAATAAATAAATTTTTATTAGAAAATAAAAATTTATTTGCAGAGATTGATTGTGTTATACCTGTGCCATTACATGCTCGGCGTTTGGCAGAGCGGGGATTTAACCAAGCCGAAGTTATTGCTAAAATTTTAGGTGCTATTTTGAATAAGCCAGTTTTAAATAATTTGGGGCGTGTTCGATATACCAAGCAACAAGCCAAACTAAACAAATTGGCTAGGCAAGAAAATGTGGCTAGTGCTTTTGTGGTTAATGGTAAAATAAGCAATAATATTTTAATTGTTGATGATGTGTTTACTACAGGTGCGACTACAAAAGAATGTGCCAAAGTGCTAAAACAAGCCGGAGCTAAAAAAATTATTGCCTTTACTTTGGCACGAGGTTAAAATTATTATTGACAGAGAATTAATTTTGAGGTAAGATAAATTGCAACTTATGGAGAGATGGCTGAGTGGTCGATAGCAGCAGTTTACTAAACTGCAGTCCCCGTAAGGGGACCTAGGGTTCGAATCCCTATCTCTCCGCCTTCGCGCGCCGAAGCGCGCTTCGGCGGACAAAGTCCGCTAAATTAGACTTTGGAGAGGTGTCAGAGCGGTCTATCGTCCAGCTTTGCTAAAGCTGCAGGGGGCAACCCCTCGCGGGTTCGAATCCCGCCCTCTCCGCCAGGACAATTTAGTATCGGATAGATTCATCTAGCCGAGACTGAAGGGCGACCCTAGTGTATGATTATTCCTTTTGGTAGAATAAAAGTCGGTATAAAAAGCCGTCTTTTATTTATCCCAAACAAGTGGTACAATATATTCAATGTATTTAAATAAATGATAATATGTCGACGATTGGTAAAAATATAAAAAATTTTAGAGAATTGAAAAAAATATCGCAGGATCGTCTTTCTAAACTTGCTGATATTTCATCTAATACAGTGGCGAAGCTAGAGTTAGATGATAGTACCAATCCAACTATTGATACTTTACAAAAGATAGCTGAAGCACTTGGTGTTAAGGTAGAAGATCTCATAAAATAATTTATGATCAATTTAGTAACCTTACAAGAAAATCTTGAAAATCTCAGTCAAAACTTTTCTAAAGAATCGTTTATTTTTGATTTGCTTTCTGTGTATGAGTTACCCAAAAGCACTATTTCTTTATTGTCGAAAAGTCCTTCAAAATTATCTGGCAAAGAAGATCAGATTATTTTAAAAAACAAAGTACTTTTCCACATAACTACCCTTGAGGAAGATGAGCATGTTGCGATTGATGCACTACAAAAAGATAAGTCTTCATACAAGTTCAACCCGCGATTTATTATCGTTACAGACTTCGTAACCTTTTTAGCAATTGATACAAAAACAAAAGAAACACTTGATATTCAAATTGAGGATCTTGGCAAGCACTACGCTTTTTTCTTGCCATGGTGTGGTATGGAAAAATCTCAGCATGTAAATGAGAACCCTGCTGATATTCGTGCCGCCTACAAAATGGATAAGTTGTATCAAGCAATTGTGAACGACAATACTGAATACTATAAAAACAACAGCCATGATCTAAATATATTTCTTTCACGCCTTTTGTTCTGTTTCTTTGCTGAGGATACTGGAATATTCCCTAAAACAGGAATGTTTACTAACTCTGTGACATCACACACCCATGAAAATGGCAACGAAATGGGTATTTATTTTTCAACTTTTTTTGATGTTTTAAATACTAAAGATTCTGAACGATCAAAATATGCTTCACATTTCTTAGAATTTCCATATGTAAACGGAGGTCTTTTTGAAAGTAAGATTAAATTACCTACATTTACGGCAAGTTCACGAAAACTGATTATTGAATGTGGAAAGTTGGACTGGAGTTCAATTAACCCAGATATTTTTGGATCTATGATTCAAGCTGTTGTTCATCCTGGCCAGAGAGAGAACCTTGGGATGCACTACACATCCGTTCCAAATATAATGAAAGTTATTGAACCTCTCTTTTTAAATAATCTCTATGAGGAAGTAAAAAATTCAAAGAATGATACTAAAAAACTTGTAAAGCTCCGTGAACGAATCGCAAAAATTAAGATATTTGACCCCGCTTGTGGATCAGGTAATTTTCTTATTATTTCTTACAAAGAATTATGTAAATTAGAGATTGAAATAATTAGATTACTAAATTTACAAAATTCATTTGCTACACAAGAAGGTTGGAATAGTACAATGTCAGGTATTACCTTAAATAATTTTTATGGTATAGAGATAGACGATTTTGCACATGAAATAGCAAAGCTGTCTCTATATTTAGCTCAGCATCAAATAAACATTAAATTCCAAGAAGAGTTCGGAAAACTTAAACCAACCCTTCCTCTTAAAGAGAGCGGTAGAATCGTATATGCAAATGCAACTAGAATTGACTGGGATGAGGTTTGTCTTAAGAAAGACCGTTTTGGGAATGAATATGAAATATATATTATCGGGAACCCACCATATTTAGGTTCAAAAAATCAGGATATTGAGCAAAAAAATGATATGGCTATTACTTTTAAGGGGGTGGAAGATTATAAAAAGTTAGATTATGTTGCTTGTTGGTTTTACATTGCATCTTCGTATATTCAAAATACAAATGTACAGTATGCTTTTGTGACTACCAACTCTATTACACAAGGTGAACAAGTATCCCTACTTTGGAACCTTATTTTAAGCAGAAATCAAGAAATTTTTCTTGCGCACCAATCATTCAAATGGACAAATAATGCTAAGGGAAATGCAGGAGTTGCTGTTGTGGTTATTGGAATTAGAAATATTAATGATTCTGAAAAGTATCTTTATAACCAGGATCACAGACAGCTAGTAAAAAACATAAGTCCATATTTAACCAATACTTCAAACATTTTTATTTTACCACGAAACAATTCTTTAGGAAATTTTCCCTTAATGATTACAGGTAGTGGTCCTGGTGATGACGGAAATTTGATTTTAGATATAGATGAAAAAGAAAAACTGATTATACAAAATAATAAGATTGAAAGTTTCTTAAAAAAATATATTGGAGCGCAAGAATTTATTGGTAATACATATAGATATTGTATTTATATTACACAAGAAAATGTGAGTGCGGCTTATAAAATAACTCAATTAGTACAACGATTTGAAAAAGTAAAAGCATTCAGATTGGCAAGTAAAAAAGAAGGAACCAAAAAAAAGGCCGTTACACCACATTTTTTTGATGAAGATCGATACAGGGATGATGAATTTATTTTAGTTCCTAAGGTAGGTTCTGAAAGACGAGAATATCTCCCAATTGGGTATTTTGATGGAACATTTCTTCCTTCTAACACGACAAAAGTTATTTATAATGCTAAACCTTGGCTTTTCGGTATCTTGTCTTCTAAAATGCACATTGTTTGGGTAAGAGCAGTTGCCGGAAGGTTAAAAACAGATATGCAATATTCAAACACACTATGCTATAACACTTTCCCATTTCCGAATGTAACAGAAAAGCAAAAAGAGTCTCTCTCAAGTCATGTGTACAATATTTTAGAAGAACGAGAGAGGTATCCAGAAAAATCAATGGCAGAACTGTATGATCCAGATAAGATGCCTAATGGTTTAAGAGAAGCTCATAGATACTTAGATCAAGCCATAGATCAGATATACCGAGGTAAACCGTTTGAAAGTGACGATGACCGACTAGCTCACTTGTTCAAACTTTACGAAGAGATGATTATTAGAAAAAATAACGAATAATTTTATGAAAACCATTCAAGTCGCAGAAGCAACATACGCACAAACTGGAGAAAGTACCAAAATCAATAGTTTTGGTATGCGTGAAATGCAGGCAAAAGCATTCGAAAAAAGAACTGCGCAGTACCTCCTTTTGAAAGCTCCTCCAGCATCAGGAAAATCTCGAGCTTTAATGTTCCTTGCTTTGGACAAGCTCACTAATCAAGGTATCAAGAAAGTAATTGTAGCTGTTCCTGAAAAATCAATCGGCGGATCTTTCAGCGAAACTAATTTAACTGATAGTGGATTTTTCGCAGACTGGAAACCAAATGATAATTATAATCTTTGTACCCCTGGCCTTGATAATGCCAAAGGAAAGGTTGAAGCGTTTAAGAACTTTATGGAAAACAATGAGAAGATTCTTATCTGTACCCACGCTACATTTCGTTTTGCTTGTGAACAAATTGAAGATACAAAATTTAATGACATACTCATTGCTATAGATGAATTCCACCATGTTTCTGCTGATAAAGAGAGTAGTATTTTAGGACGTGTATTGCATGGGATAATGACTAACTCAAATGCTCACGTTATTGCGATGACTGGATCATATTTCCGAGGTGACGGTGTCGCTGTTTTGTTACCAGAAGACGAGGCTAAATTTCAGAAAGTAACATATAACTATTATCAACAATTGAATGGTTACACCTATTTAAAGACTTTGGGCATCGGATATCACTTTTATCAAGGCAGGTACACATCAGCAATCGCTGAGGTTTTGGATACGAATAAGAAAACGATTTTACATATTCCAAACGTAAATTCTGGGGAATCTACAAAAGACAAACTTAATGAGGTTGATTTGATTTTAGATATTATTGGTGAAGTAGATCATCAAGATCATGAGACTGGAGTTATTTATGTGAAGCGTGATGGTGATGGGAAAATTCTAAAAGTAGCAAACCTTGTTGATGATTCAGTAGATCGAGATAAAATTTCAAACTATCTTCGTACTATGAGAAAAGAAGATGACATGGATATTATTATTGCTCTTGGTATGGCAAAAGAAGGTTTTGACTGGCCATATTGTGAACATGCTTTAACTGTTGGTTACCGTAGTTCACTTACTGAAATTATTCAGATCATTGGTCGCTGTACTCGTGATAGTGCAAATAAGACTCATTCACAGTTTACAAACCTTATCGCACAGCCCGATGCAAAAGATGGTGAAGTTAAGGTGTCTGTAAACAATATGCTTAAAGCAATAACTTGTTCTTTGCTTATGGAGCAAGTCATGGCCCCTCACTATAACTTCAAACCACGCTTTCCAAATGATGATACTGCATTTACTCCAGGTGAAATTAAAATAAATGGTTTTAAAGCACCAAGCACTGATCGTGTACGAGAGATTATTGAATCTGATATCAACGACCTTAAAGCTTCAATTCTTCAAGATGACCAGATGATTAAGGCATTGCCTGGAAATGTTGACCCAGAGGTAATAAACAAGGTAATGATTCCAAAGATTATTCAAATCAAATATCCTGATCTCACAGATCTTGAAGTTGAAGAAGTTCGTCAGCATGTAGTAGTTGATTCTGTAATTAAAAATGGAGAAATAAAAGAAGTTGGAGATAAGAAATTTGTTCGTATGGCAGGTCAATTTGTTAATATTGACGATCTTAATATCGACCTTATCGACCGCATTAATCCATTTCAAGAAGCTTTTGAGATTCTTTCAAAGTCAGTTACATCAAATATTCTTAAGGTTATACAAGATACAATTGATTCATCACGAATTGAAATGACACCTGAAGAGGTTAAGATTCTATGGCCTAAAGCCAAGGAGTTCACCATACAAACGGGTCGAAAGCCCGACATTTCATCATCTGATCCTCTTGAGAAGCGTTTGGCAGAAGCCGTTCTTTATTTGAAGAAACTTAAGGCTGAACAAATTCAAAATTAATATGGATAAAAAAGATTTACTAGATTTAATAGATGATGATGATTTAGGACTTCTTGATATAGAGAAGAAAACTGTTTCGGTTACGCCGGATGATCGATTATCAGAATCATTTATGGAAATAAATGAGTTCTTTTCATTACATAATATCGAGCCAAAAAGTGGTGGAGACATTCATGAACATAAACTAGCATCACGTCTCAAACATATTAGAGAAAACAAAGAACAAAGAGACTTTCTTAGTAAGTACGATACTCATGGTCTGTTAAAAATCGAGAATAAAGACATCGATACAGTAAATGATATTTTTGAAGACGATGATTTAGATCTTCTTTCAATTGAAGATAGTTCTGTTTTTAATATAAAGAATGTGCCAGAAATAAAACAAGATCGTTCTGATCCTGACTTTGTTGCACAGAGAAAGATTTGTGCTGATTTTGATCAGTATGAACATTTGTTCGCACAGGTTCAAAGAGATTTGAAAAATGGCACAAAAAATCTCGCGACTTTTGTAGAAAATGAAATGAAACAGGGGGATTTCTTTGTTCTTAGTGGTGTTTTAATATATCTAGAAAAAATCTATGATCCATACCGAGGTAATAGTCAAAAAATAAATAGAAGAACTCGCTGTATATATGAGAATGGTACCGAATCAAGTGTACTTTTACGTTCGCTAGGAAAGAGATTGTCTGATGTAGGTTACGCCATAAAAGATAATGTAAATGTTGTAAGTGTTGAAGATGGCGATTCAGAAACCGGTTATATTTATGTTCTCAAGTCACTAAGTAACAATCCTAGAATTGCTAGCACAAAAAACCTTTTTAAAATTGGCTTCTCAACCACTAGTGTTGAAGAACGTATAAAGAACGCGCAACAGGATCCTACTTATCTTATGTCCCCAGTTTCTATTGTTGCTACCTACAGATGTTTTAATATGAATCCTCAAAGATTTGAGAGATTAGTACATCGTTTCTTTGGTGATTCATGTCTAGATATTGAGATCACTGACAACAACGGAAAAAACTACAATCCAAAAGAGTGGTTTATTGCCCCAATTAGGGTGATTGGGAATGTTATTGAATTAATTATCAAAGGAGAGATTGTTAATTACTTTTATGATAAAAACGCAGAATCAATTATAAAGATTTCTAATCCTTAAGTAGTGTTAATATTTTATCTTTATAAACAATTCTTGATCTCAAATTTCCAAGCAGTTCTCTCTTCTCGCTAACCGATCCCTCCTTTAAAATATACTTAGCATAGTTCCGTATATCTGTGTCTTCTCTATTCTTCATTTTATCAGTACTACCAAGTACTGACCTTTGAAATATATTAAATCTGGCAATTTCATTTTCTAGCTTTTGTCGCATTCCAAGTTCGTTAATATTTACTTTATCCAATATCTTTAATAGCTCAATTATTAAATCTTCCTCTCGTATATACTTATTTTTACAATTTCTGTCTCTCGCTCTTGAACATGAATAGTAAATATATCTTGCATGTGTGCCATCTTTTAATTGTTTATATTTTTCTTCAGCAGAAATTCCACTGCCACAATACCCACAGGTAAATAACTTAGTAAATGAGAACTCGTGATTTTCTCGAACTATCTGGTCTCTTTTTAATTGGGCTCTAGCTTTTTCAAATAATTCTTGGGTTATTAGTGGTTCATGTTTTCCTGTATACCAATTTCCACTTCCTCTTGGACTTTCAAATACTCCATAATAAAAACTGTTATTAATTATTCTATATACCCCAGCCAATGTCAGCGGTTTATTGCCACGAGTATAAAAATTTAGTTCATGCTTTAGCCAATTATATATTTTTCTGCCCGAATAATGTTCATTAGCAACTTTTTCAAACATTTTTTTAATTGCTGGAGCACGCAGTGGATCAACTATCACTTGGCATTTCTTATCCATTAGTTTTTGATTTAGATATCCAAGTGGTGCCACACCTGGCCACAATCCCATTTCTACTCTAGTTCTTAAACCTCGTTTTACATTTATTCCTCTATTATCATTTTCAAGTTTGGCTTGCGATCCCAATATCATCAACAGGAACTTTTCGTTTGGATTATTACCAAATCTCTGTCCGAACGTCCTTATTTCTACAAGAGCGCCCGAATCCATTAAATCTACTATTTTCCCTAAGTCCCCAGCATTTCTGGAAATTCTGTCTGGTGCCCAAGTCAAAATACCATTGAATTTACCTTGTTTTAATTCCTCTATGATTTCATTGAAAATTGGCCTTTGACCAGTTTCTTTGGCCGAGTGGGATTCTCTTTTCATTGTAACCACATCTAAATTCTCCTTTTCTGCCAGCTGAAGCATCTCCTTAATTTGGCTATCTATGGAGAGAACCTGCCTTTCCTCTGATTCTGTTGATTTTCTTGCGTAAAGGCAGTATTTTACCTTAATTTGGGTCGTTATTTTGCCCGTAGACCCCGTGGGCATTAGTGCGATATTCATCATATACCTAATTAATGACGCTAACTCCCGAAGGAGTCCAGAGCGTCCCGAGTCCTAGCTGTTGGTAACTTTTACAAGCTTTACATTTATAGTTAAAGTGGTAAAATCAGTGTATTATTAAGAGTTTTATAATAAAAGTATGCCGCATCTCATCCCGATTGAATTGATTGAAAAAATATCAAAAGGTCCTTCTGACACAAAAATAGAAAGTGTTTCAAATTTACAAAATTACATCCAAGATCTTCTGGGTGATAGTCATCACACTTTTTTGCAAGGTTCTTATAGAAATCATACGGCCATTTCAGACATTAATGATGTAGATATAGTTGCTGTAAGAAAAAGCACATATAGTGGAACTCATTCACCACATAAATTTGATTCCGTTATATTTTGGGATCAAATTTTTTCGGAGGTTGAAAATAAACTTAATAATCAGAATAAATATAATTGGCAAATTACTCGCGATAGTAAATGTATAAAAATTTCCGGGGCTTTTAGTGTTGATGTTGTACCGGCTGTTAAAATTGATCATGATGAATCGGAGGATCCTATATGTATTCACTCTTTTAAAGATGGGAAAGAAATGGCGAGTTACCCAAGAACGCATATCAAAAATGGTGAATCTAAGCATAGTAGTACAAATAATAATTTTAAACCACTAGTTAGAATGTTTAAAAATTGGAAATTTAATCATTTCGGAGATGAAAAAATAATTTCTTCCCACCGGATAGAATCTCTAGTTCATTCATGTACAAATGATGCTTTTAAAAATGATCGTGCTTTGTCATTTACTCTTGTTGGAAAACAAATTTTTGATAAATTAAATTTAAGCGTCGTTTTGCCATCAAATATTTGTAGTGTTTGCGGTTATGAAAATGTAATTAATAATTGGGATATCACTGACAAGAAAAGATTTAATGATCAACTAATTAAATCTTTGGGATATGTAGTTAAGGCAATTAGTGCTCAAAATTTAAGTGAAGCTGAAACGAACTGGAAATTAGCATTTAATATTTAATAAAATTTTATGGAATTTACTAATGATGAAAAAATAAATATTTTATTGGAAGGATTGAAGGAAAGATATAATTCTATACATATTATTAGGGAAAGAGCTCAAAGTGTGTCACTTTGGATTTTGGGAATACTTGTTGCGATGAGTGCTTGGTTGTTTCAAAATTTTTTAATTATAAATTTTTTTGATAAAATCTTAATTTCTTTTGTTATTTTTTCTATATTGTTGTCTGTAATCTGTTTATTTTTTGGTGATTTGGAACAAGGATTTAAAACACAAAGAGAAGTGGCTTCTAAAATCGAAGAAGTGTTGGGATTTTATGGAAATAATTTTTTTGCTGATAATTATAAATCTATTTATCCAGAAAAATGGAAAAATGTTAATAATGGAAATTTTTTTGTGAATAATTATTTGCTTATTTTAACTGGTTATTTAGTTTTTATTTTAACTCTTTTTTTTAATGGTTGTTTATAATTTTAATATATAAAATTAATTTAAAGGTCGAATTTAATTCACAATCTAATTGAAAGATATATGAATACACCAAAATATATCAGAAATGCTGGTAAACAGTGGACTCCACAGGAAGAGAAAAAGTTAGCTACATTAGCTAAGAAAAATACTCCCACTAGAGTCATTGGTCTTGAATTAGGTCGTCCAGTTGGTGGAGTTTACAATAAGGCAAGTCAATTGGGAATTGGCTTACATCCGACGAATCAAAGTCCTTATAATAGAAGAAAAAAGTAGGTTTGGAAAAAATTCAAGTTTCT